>Ga0123352_10006661_pt1 | contig 17721 bp, 16 predicted proteins | sample TergutLab28metaG_FD_89700 | JGI IMG/M metagenome (GOLD analysis project Ga0123352, IMG submission 89700) | Labiotermes labralis P1 segment gut microbial communities from Petit-Saut dam, French Guiana - Lab288 P1 | ecosystem: Host-associated > Arthropoda: Insects > Digestive system > Gut ... | reverse complement strand
TTGTTCCAAAATAATTACCAACAAGATGACACTTGTAGACTATCCTTTATTTCAGGGTTAGTCGTCCTTCACTCTACATGTTTCGAGCTGCAGGGAGCTCATCATCAGGAGTTTCACTTTTTTGCTGTACAGGCAGCCTCTGGCATACTGTGTAATCTTTTGCTGTATTCCACCCGTTCTCCTCAGAGTTCTGTTCCCGGGCGGAGTACAGCAAAAGATTATACAGTATGCCAGAGGCTGCCTGTACAGCAAAAAAGTGAAACTCCTGATGATGAGCTCCCTGAAGCTCGAAACATGTCGAGTGAAGGACGACTAACCCTGAAATAAAGGATAGTCTACAAGTGTCATCTTGTTGGTAATTATTTTGGAACAATCATAATGATGCACGGAACAATGAATGTAAAATTTAACTTCGTCATGTCTGCAGTCCGTCAGCATGTAATAACTCGGCTTCCACCGGACAGATTTTCCTTAAAACTGATATTGGATATTTTTATGAAAAAATTCCAGAAGTTCCAAATTTTATTAAAATTGGACAAAAATACCGGGCACTTTATTTGAAGACCTTTGTAAGTTTTTTTTTATTGTTGACAGCAGTAGGAAATATTTTGTAGCTGACAACAATGCAAAAAAAAAAACACACTTTTATTCTCTTGAAGACATTTGGATCAACACTAAAAAGGAAAGGCATTGTTCTTTTCAAGGCAGCACCTTCAATATTTTCTACAGTTGACAATGACCCACACAGAACACTGCTGCGTTTTCGTGCCAACCAGGGTTAAACGAACGCGCCGTCGCAATGGTACTTTAAACCTAAACTGTCTGTCTTGTTACTATTAGTTCTTACACTCTGTTCGGAAGGCCCATCAGTGTTACGACGTTTAACAGTTTAACAGGAAGTGACAACTTCTGGTTTATTCTAAAAATTTAAATTTATTTATCACAATCCATAAACGAAGACACGGAAGCTATTAGATGCTAATACGGAAGCTGGTATAAATTCAATGCACAGACTTAAGGAAGTCAGTAAATAAGAAGACCGGGACAAAGTGATCGGTAATCAAGTGTGGGAAATCCATACGAGTAACTCTCAGTGAATAATTTCAATAATTTTTAAATTGAAGTTCGATAAATCTACACAGGGGACTAGGAGGAAAACGAAATCTAAAAACGAATGTACGAATAAACTCTGTACATTACCCACTAATCTGCAATGAAAGAAGAAAAATAGACATCAAGGCAACAATGTAATGGACGTATCGTCTGCCGAGGACTTCATTCTTTTTCCATGTGATGAGATCACCAAGCAGCCCCCGGAGGCTGTTACCTCCATGCCAGGTGACCTCGTGGTGACCTCATCCGTGTGACCCCCAAAGGCCTGGTAGGAAACTTGGCCATACACGTCTGTGCCAGGTTCGTTAATTCAGCCTACAATGTACATAGCTGTAGCATACCACAACCTAAATATTTGTTTCCGGTAAAGATGTTCCTGCAACAAGTACAGGAACGGCCATGGTTGAGACGAAGCAATATTAAGCTCTCAATAAGGACTCTGTTGTGAGGAAACAATACGTACATATTACACATTCAACGCCGGAACTCTCAGGCAAACCAACTACCAGGAATGAAATGGTGGTTGCATAGTTTGATTAGAACTATTAGTACGCGGATAGACTTTGTCTCGAGCAGTTAGATAAAAACAAACTCGTCATAATTTATGTTGCTGAAATTCGGCGCCGCTTACAGATACTTGTAAAAGACACGACGGCATGCGGGCCTATCTACTGAGTCATGTTTATGTCTTAAACGATTTAGAGTGGACGCATTTCTATTTGTTTAACAAAATAAATATAGGCTATTATGTCATCATGTAAAGTAGGAATTACAGTTTATGAAATTATATCAGAATGTCACTTGTTCAATATCTGCTGAAGAAAAAAACCCTACATTTCGAGGAGGGGGGTGGGTGAGACATCAAACCCCATCAATCAGTTACAATCACATACACTAACACATCTCCGTCAATCATCGTTAAGTGTGCATAAGCCAGCCATGCCATTACTCAGAGAGTTAGTCGCCGGCATTTCACCTTGGAGCACCGGGTTGAATCTCAGGCCAGCCTGTGTGGGATTTGTGGTGGACAAAGTAGAAGAGGTACAGGATTTTTCTCCGAGTACTTCTGTTTTTCATCCCACTCGTGATCCATAACCCATCATCCATTTGCGACGACATAATGTCCCCAGTTTAGATCATTGGTAAATGACGCATATATATATATATATATACACACACACACACACACATATATATATATATATATATATATATTGTGGCTGACGAAACTTTCCTTCTTCCTGAGAAATTAATGAGTCTTCATCTCCACCGAAGAAGATTTTCAATTACCGATTGAGTAAAGATTGAATATTAATGAAAGGTGCTCTGCACGCAATTGTGACATTCTTTCGTGGTGTCTTGCATAGTGAAGGACGGGAATATATTTAGCTTATGGTTGTTCATATTCTCGCAGCTGATGACGGGAACCACACACACACACACACATATATATATATATATATGGTTCCCGTCATGTCACAATTGGGTGCAGAGCGCCTTTCGCTAATGTTCTCTCTTTACCCAATCGATAATTGAAAATCTTCTTCGGTGGAGCCGAAGACTCATTAATTTCTCAGGAAGAAGGAAAGTTTCGCCAGCCACGATTATCATGACAAAGGTAGTTAATAATTAGGCATACATATGGCTGCCTTGATGCAACGCTTTATTCAGAAAGTGCGCGAGATAATGTAATAACGCGTTGGTTGTTTGCACTGATAACAAGTTGGATTAATGTTTCATTTCAGAAAATGGAAGACATAACGAACTTCTCACAAATTCTGTGGACGTCAAGAATGAAAATTTAACCATATTTGAACCTAAACGGATAAAGCAACAGGAGGCTGCAGAAATTATATAATGATAGTTTACGATTTGTACTTCATATACCAAATAATACTAGGGCGATACAATTTGTTGTTTACATTGTGGGAGAACCCAAAGGCACGCCTATTTCTTTGTTAACGCAATCGTCGTATGTTGAAACTGATTATACGGGGTGCTGATAAGTCCTTAGCCCGACCAGGAAGGAAACAAGCTACAGCGACCAAACTCGGGATTTATTCAACATACTCCCCACGAAGCTCAATACACTTCTTAGCCCTTTGCTCTAACTTTTGCAAACCACTCAAAAAATCAGAAGTTTGTCCGACCAACCAGGTCTCTGCGGCAACAATGAGTTCGAAGTCGGACGAAAAATGGCGAACTTTCAATTGTTTTTTCAGTCCAGGGAACAGGTGGTAGTCCGACGGGGCCAGATCCGGAGAATATGGTGTGTGATGAAGAAAATGGATGCCCAGGTGGGCCAGTTGCTTCTGGGTTGCAAGTGCCCGGTGAGCCTGGGCTTCGTCGTGCAAGAACAAGGCCCCCTTTGTGACCTTCCCGCCGCGTTTTTCCTTCAAAGTCTCCTTTAATTGTACCAGCAGAGATGAGTAATATTCCACGTTGATAGTTTGGCCCTTTGAAGATAATCAATGAAGAGGAATGATACCGTCTTGGTCCCAAAAAATCGAGACGAGAACCTTTCCAGCGGAATTTTGCACTCGGAATTTTTTGGGACGGCGTGAGCCACTATTCCGCCACTCCATCGATTGTTGCTTTGTCTCCGGGTCATAGTGATATAACCAGGTTTCGTCCATGGTCACCAATCGCGACAGGAAACCATTTGGATCGCGCCGAAAAAATTCCAAAAAATGCTCAGACGACTGGCACCGTTGACGTTTTTGATCCGCGTTCAGGCATTTCGGGACCCACTTGGCGGAGAGCTTCCGCGTGTCCAAATCTTCATGAATGATGGGCCCAACCCGCTCACGTGAAATGCTCAGTTTCTCAGCTATTGATTTAGCCGAAATCCGTCGGTATTTCAAGATTAGCTCGTGAATTTGATCAATAATCTCCGGGGTGGTCTCTGTTTTGGGTCGTCCAGGACGAGGCGCATCACAGGTGGAAAAATCACCACATTTAAACTGGGCCACCCAGTTTTTGACGGTTGCATGCGATGGTGCATGTTCCCCTGTTTCTGTCAGAATGACGTGAATTTCCTTCGCGCATTGCCTTGCAAAAAAAAAAAAAACTTGATGGCAGCTCGCGTCTCCATATTGTTGAAATCGCCCGCGTCGCCTGACGTGCTTCCTTTCAGCCTCTGTAACAAGAAAAGACTTGTAATTCGGCACATGAACAGACCCCTCTTTCCAACGACACTATCGATTCCGTGCTACGACATTGGGAAGTAGGTCGGGCTAAGGACTTATCAGCACCCCCTCGTACGTCCATGTTGACAGATCTTCGCGACTGATAGTTCTGGATCGTTGTGATTGGTGCCGACTGCAGCTCTGTCACGAAAATCAGGCTGATCTTCTCTGGTTCGGTGTATCCCTGCCCTAACACCGCAGTAGGCCCACTAACTGACTCCGTATTACCTCACAACAGGAGTATCAGGAAAAAAGATCAGCAAGGAATTTTAGAGGTAACCGAATACACATATGCGTAATTTCAGTCTTCCGTTGCGGTGCAAATGAGATTTGCGCTCTTTTGGGATTATACACAGCGTAGAATAATAAAACCCCCAAAGAGTGCAAATCTCAGATATACATATCCGACACTCGAATGTTAATAGAACGTCGAGGTGCAAATAAAGCGGTGAACTTCAATGGCTAATTGTTCACTCCAATTTTTGTGAACCAGCTGCGTTCTTTCACACACACACACACACACACACAAACAAAGAAACAACATTGTGATATCATACATTTAATTTTCTCCCTTAAGGAGGTAGGTAAATTGCAACTATGTAATAAAACTTTAAACTTAAAAGTAGCAGTAAAAATCCGTCACAGCAGACCTATCACCATGGTAAGGAGGAGTTAGAACAGAATATCGAAAATCATTACAGTGCGCTTAGAGCCAAAATTTGTTGAAGCGTGCATAAAAATTAACTAGGTAAAAAATGTACTGTAATGTACCGTTGTGGCGCGTTCACGTAAGCATTATTGCTATGGAAACGCAAGAATCCTTTCCTTGTATATTGTTGTTGATCTAAATGCAGCTGATAGCAACGTAAAACCATTGAGTGTTGACACGGAAACAGAAGAATGGGTTCCATTTGCGCTGTTGTCTAGCTCAAACCGCTGTTAACCATATAAATATACTTAGGTCTTCAGGTTAAGTGCCCGATATTCCTGTTCGATTTGAACCTAACTTGGAGTTTCTCGACAGATGTTCTTGAAAGTCCCCAAATTTCACGAAAATCCTTCCAGTGGGCTCCACGCTATATACGCGAACGCGCCGAAAATTACTGGCCATCACGACGAAATACTGGATACACATGAAAAAAAAAGCTTCTAGCAAAATATTTGGTAAAAGACTCATGTAATACATCTCTTACAAAACGACATAATAACAACTATTTGAAACTTTGATAAGAAATACATAAATGACATTGATGCTTCCGTTCTGAGCCGACTTTAAATCGGCTCAGAACAGAAGCTTGGTAAACCATTAAGCATTTTATCAACGGGCAAACAGCGCTGACAAAAACGTGTGGACGTACTGTTCTTGCATTGCTTACATCGCACGTATGGGTCTATATGAGGCTCGGTCTTTGTAATTATACATTACTGACTCAACAAACGAATATTTAGCCTAGTACTTTATTCTATTCCACCTCATCCAGAGCAAGACAAGAACTCACAATTTTGGTCTGTAAAGGCAATTACAGCCGTTTAGTGAAGAAAATAAACTCGGATTAGCTCTTGCGATCATACACACATAGCATCGCATTTCTTACGTCGCAGGCGAATAAACAGTTTAAATGTTAAAGGTTAATTACCGGTTGACAAGAATAAATTTCAGGTATGAAGGGGTTAGCATGACTTTGACCACATACGGTACACACTTGTTTAAGTACAAAAGTACTTATGTGACTTGTAAATTAGTCCCATGTACCTGGCAAATAACCATCCTCTCCATCACCTCAGTAAACACCACACACTCACTATTCTAAGCAATCACTAAAGGTACAGAAATAGAAGTTTTTATACATTATGAAAGTGAAAGAAAATGGAAGACATGTGTACCAGCAGCAACGCTCAAAATAATCATAGCTTACCATCGTTACAAGACTTTCAAGAAATGCTGTTACTGTTCGTGGATTATGCGTAACTCTTTCCAGACAATGCCGAAAATTATAGTGACAGGTTGCATTGTTCATCCTTTCCTTTGGTAGATTATCTGCAGCATAAATATGGAAATTTATTTGAGGAACATCATACCTGTGGCATGAGGCATATCATTTGGACATAAAGTACTTGATACCTGATTAATTCTAAGGTGTCACAGAAGGTAAACTAAAAAGGTTAAATCAGACAGGAACATCAACAAATTGTCTTCAATGAAAGTATCAAGTGAAAACCAATTTATATTACTAAACCAAGATGGACTTACTTTTCATTCAGTTCCCAGTCGAAATACTTTGGGGGTTTCACTGAATAAACGTCCAAAGTTGATTTTTCACCCAAAAAGTCAATTTCCATGGCTCAGACGTGTCCTGTACGTAACACCACAGTTTTTAATGTGGTCATGGTAAAGATACTGTATACTCAATGTTGATGAAGTTGTATACTTATTAGTCTGCTGCTAAAAATAGGTTATGCACACCTACCTCCATTCCTCTGAACAAGTTTAAACCTCACTAAATTCACCACGCCTCACGTCTGAAAATACTACGTAGCAGACAACGTTTTAATTACATTTATATTTAGGATCAATAAACAGCAGGTGGCATTTGAGGACTAAAAATTTCCTTATTTTCTTCCCGGAACATATGGGGTAACTTGAATTCCTATTTGTACTAAATGCTGACAGAATTACAATACTTAGAGGTGGAATGGTTGAAATTTTAATCACCGCCCTCAGTATTAAATTTTCGTAGATCCTCATCCTGTAGTGTAATACTGTACAAGTTTACATATTTTCTTCTCTCATCTTCACTGCAGAACAGACATCCATGCTCTCAGTTCACTTAAATGGTAACTTTCATATTTCTCCTACAAAATTAAATGACAGTTTAATAAATTTTCACAACTCTCCATATCAAAGGAAAGCCTCAGCTGCCGTCCAGAAACCATACTACACACATACTGGTAACGACTTCCATCACAGGCAAAAAAAGCCACATAAAAGTCACATAGCAGCTGGCTCAACGAACAGACCTTACACAATAACTGCTTGGAAATTCCAAGACGATGCTTCTTCAGTTGTGCTTGTATGTGCTGTATTTCTCCAACACTCACATGAAATACGATTTGCATATAAATTGCAGAGATCTTCAGTTTTACATGGGTGAGGATGTAAAAGTAAAAGCCATTGGCAACAGCATGGTTATGGAGTTCTGATGAAGACCCAACTTAACCTTAAAAACTGTTGACACACAAAATTTTGAAATATTTTAAACCCATCTGCTATAGACAGACATTAGGTGAGAATATTTTTAGTAAACACTTAAGTCATAAGACAGTAATAATGTCAACTATAGTAGCGTGGTAGAAGTATTATCCTGAAGAGCAAAGTACATCACTTGTTGACAGATATAACCTTCTTGTCAAACAACAGACTTTGTAACATCATGAGACAAGACCTTTCATGATAAGGCTGATATATTCACATCTCAGTACCAGAAGAATGCTTCATTTCAGCTTTTTGCTAGTGTCATTTTTACCACCAGCACAGTACTACCAAGTTGCCCATTCAAGCCACTGAAAGCTTTGAGAGAGTGCAGAAATAACACTGAAAAAACATTTGCATAAGTTGGAGCTGATGAATGTTGCTGATAAGTCATCACTGTGGTGACATACTAACCAATATGCCTTAAAAAATTAACTCTATTGTTATGTAACACCATGTAATATTTAATGTGGCAATACTGTACTGCATAAAAAAGACAAAATTCATGCTATAACCTGACACAGAGGGAATAAAGGTATAGCTTCGAGCTTTCTTGTACCTTGGTGCAAGATAGGGGTGGGTGGCACCAATGGAATAGGAGGATGGGTGAGCCCCAGGGGCAGTGTGGACAGCACAGAAAATCTCGCCCCCACCAGGCTGTACTGCATACTAAACCAATAATCAGCAGCAGTGTAGATGAAGTATAATACTTCCTGAATTAGTTTTGGCATTTTGCTGCCTCTAAAAATGTCCAACCCTCACTAAATTCTCCACACCTCATATCTGCAAATACTCATAAACAGAAATTTTGCAGAATAGATTCAATCTATTTTGTTACCTCACGTATCTGGCACCACCATACCTGCATATTCTCCTACAAAATTTAATTACACTTCTCCACTTTATGTGATGTGAAATGTAAATTGCCACAAAATCACAGCAGACTGTTGTTCTCAGACCACATATCACAACACAAATACTTCAGTAACAATCTCCATCACAGTGACTATATTAGTACATTTCCAAGCAACAGTAGGAATGTAAGTCACAAGACAGCAGGATAAATATCCAAACATTTGTGACATGTACTCTGCAGTGTAAAGATAATTCTTCTTCAGCCAGTTTACCATGTGGCTCCATGTCACATTAACTTAAATGCCAATGCAATGACACTTTTAAAAATTAAAATATGCACATCAATTGTTTTGATCTGCAACAATTTTCATGGAGGGGTACTGTAAATTAGAAAGCACCATTCACAACATGGTTACAAACCACCTTTGATGAACACACCAAGCGTAACCTCAAAAAATGCAGAGGTCAGAAGCATAGACAAACCTGAATTAGAGTCCGTTGCTATAATTGGAAAGTATTATACAAACTCTAAAGTCAGAATCTGTAAGTTGAAATGTAATAATTATAAAAACAGCTGCAGCAACAGTAACAATATTATGCTGAAGAGCAAAGTATTCCACTGGTTTATAGTCATAATCATTGTGTATAACTACCAACAGAGTAAAAAACTGCATGAAGCAGAACTCTTCATCATAGCTGGAGAGTGTATTCAGCAAAGCTTAATGTGGTTTCTGGTTTCAGTTTTTTACTGAAATTGAGACCAGCTCTTTGTCACAGCTTGTGACTATGTTCATCTAACATATGAAAATCCACCTTGTATCTTAAACAAAACATTCTTCATCTCTGTTATGAAAACAGTCTGGTAGAGCCAGTTAGGAAATAATTACCGTTTATTTTGAGAATCACAGGATCTCTTTTATGTACGACCACAGACTCATTATGCTAATGTGACAATGTAACACTGCATGCTCAACATTTCAGATTAACTATACTTCTTTCAACATTATATGTCTTCTCTCGGTCTGGATAGAATGTCCATGCCTTCTGGAATGTGACCCAGTGCAGTCTGCTAGGTTTCTGAAGTGTAGGCAATAGGTTCCTCCAATATTGTGGTAAATGTCTACCAAACACAGTGTCAAGCCTCAAAAGATAGCAGTCTCGTAGCTATCACCAAGATAACCTCAATTCTCACATAATATGTCAATCTCTATAGTTTTCCATACCTCATAATTGCAAATATTGCATGAGAGGTAATATTTTATTTTTATGTTTGACTTTATTTCATTAGTAGTTATTCACACAATACTGTATGTAAGCAGAAGGTCTTTAGGGGTTAATAATTCCCTTGGTTCCTGTCCACAATGTGCGAGGTAACCTGAATTTATATTGGTACCAAATTTAGTGGGAAGGATAACTAGGAACTTGAAAGGTTACAATTTAAATCCGCACCATCAATACTAAACTTTTATCAGTCCTCATTCTCTATTGAAATGTAAGATATTAGTAAATATCACTGCTATAAAAATAAATGTTTAAATCAGCACCAACAGTACTGAACTCTGATCCATCCTCATTTGCTGTTCAAATTCCAGAAATATTCACAGCTTTTCATCTCACTTACCAACACTGCAGGTCAGCTTCAAACTCTTCTTGCAAGCCATATATTTGAGAAAATTATGCAATCAGATTCTTCATACAAAATTTAATTGTAACCTTGTAAGTTAATGCAATTTGTTAGTGAGCTAATACATCACTTTACAACAAGAGATACACAAGCTGTCCTCTGGAAGCTACACAAGTCTCAGACCATTCACCGTAAGTATATCAGTAATAACTTCTGTTACAAGAGATTGGTTTGTTAGTGCATTTTTAATGAAACCAAACCACATAAAACCACAAAGAAGTGAAAGTAAATGTTCAGACATACATACCATGTGCTTTAAAACATCAAGGAGACACTTCTGCAGCAGAACCCATTTCTAAATTGTTAACATTACAAAGGTTACCAAAGAATTACAAGAAAAACAATGGACTACGTTTAAAACAAAACATTTTGTATTAGTATTTTAATACAGTTCTGGGCATTTTTAAAAATATGCCTACCAGCCATTATACCTTTAGAAAAAAAGAAATGGATGTATCAAATAACCACATCAATATGATTAAATTAGATAATAAGAGTTGAAAATATGTCTGATTTTAGGAAGGTCTGTAGCTCATTAACTCACCCTACATACAGAGTGATTCCAAAGCCATATAACCCCAGTCATGGTGAAACAAACAAGAATGTTTGATGTTGATCAGCACAGTATAAATGGCATATGAAATCCCAGTATATGTTTCCATCACCTGTGTTCTTGACAAGGAGAGGTCTGATCACATGGAGACATGAAACAGCACACCACACACCAACTCTCGAAAATGTAGGTGCACTTAATTACCAATGTGAGAATTTCCATAATTCCATACCCTGTTGTTCTGACTCCTTACATAAGCTCTCAAATGGAATCTAGTTTCATCACTGAAGAAAAGAACATCCAAAATGTCAGTTTGTTTCAAATCAATAATGACATGAAACCAGTGATAATAATGCAATCAAGTTTTAAGTTCCTGCATGACACATAAGGATTTAGGCCTAAGTTCTCTAAAGGCATTTGAATGCTGGAATAAGGCGTACCTATTTACATCACAAGTCTTTGTAGTGTCTGGCTGACTGCAATAAACATTAACATCTCCAGGTTTTTCTGCTGTTAGCAATAATTGGTCTATTTTTTTTATCACAAACATTACCTGTTCCATGAAAATGGTTAATAATCATAAAATTATTGTCTCACATGGTACTGGTAAATCTTGGTATTCTTCTAAAAAATCAGTTTGGATGTTCTCACATGATTTTCAACAGAAGTACTGTGTGACTATAAACACATTCACTTAGGGAATATTTCATGATGACTTAATAAGAAAACAAACTGCAATTTAACAACCACTATTCTGCATTTGGAACTATATGGTGTTGACACATGTAAGATCTTGTACAAACTGCATTGGGTTACCAACATGTGAAATTAGCCAGGACATTGCTAGCTGCATGACTTTTGAATCAACCTGTACAAGTGCATACAGAAGCAAAATAATCTCATACTCCACCACATCAGATGATACAGTGACAGTTACCCATTACAGGTCTCACACCTTTCCCAGGATACACGAAACTTATGTTACCTCATCACATTAATGCATACTAGGCTCATTAATTATAATCATTTCCAGCAAACATAGTGCAATTGAACAGTTTCTGGACCAAATTTATGTCCCGAACCACAAAATATCTATTAATCAAGAATGTCCCTTTCAAAGTAACCTTCTTTGGCCTTCATACAGTGATTCCAGCAATTGCAACACTGTTCCAAGCATCTTGTGAAGTACACTGTTTGGAATTTGCCCAGTACATCCTGCAATTTTGCTGCAGTCATGGCAATATTAGTGGTTTTTGGGTTGTACCTACAAACCTGTGATTATCTGTGACAGGCATTCTGAGTCTCATTAAAATGTCTCTCGATGGACTGGACAAGTGATAATACGATTTTCCTTCTGCTTCTTGCTTATCAGACAGGGCACTAATTTAGCAATGTTTCTTCTCTTTTGAAGGAAGAATGACTTCATTTACTAATCAGTGGGTGTCTTGAGTGTTTGGCACTTTCACCAGAGATCAAACCACTTTGAAACTTGGTAGGAGGAGGAGGGAAAAAAGTTGTGTTGTTCCCAGTGTCTGCTCTCCAAATGCTACTTCAAACATTATGAAAATTTCTGTAGCATTTTACCCCATGCTATTCCTTTACAAAAAAACCCAAACTCACAAGCAGAACAACACACACTTGTACTTACTAAGACACTACCCAACAATCACACATGCTGCAGACTGCCTCAGTCTAAGCAGAATATGACTGAGCAGACTACTCCATCTACACCTAACAGAAGAAGTTTGTGCTAGCAGCAATGTTAGCTTGCAGTTAGAATGAAAACTATCTGATCGCATGATGTATTATCTTCTGTTACAATAAGATTGTGGAAAGAGTTAGTAAATTTTATGAACACTAGTTGTGGGCTACTACATTTTGTGCTGCAAGGCAACCAAAAGAGACGCTTGTGCTCTTGCATCTGATGGGATGACATAATGCAGGAAAGTGGTGTGATTTCAATATGACATATGTGGCACGAAGTTGGAGGGAGCAGGTGGTGTGAAGTTGCAGTTGGTACTGCATGGGTTATGGGCTTGTACTTACGGTTTCCACATTTTACAGTCCATTAATGATATTAGTGATAATCACACATTTTTCAGTGCACTCCAGGCTGCATTTCAAGTTAAACAGGAAAGAGGTGATCACTTTCACAGGTATGAAGTATGTAACTGTGTAGCAATTTTGTGTAGCATGCTGCGTGGCCTGGCTATCTTAAGGGCACTCTGTACAAGGTTTGCAAACGCAACATCTTGCATGGGAGATAATCACAGGGATTATCAATTATTCTGGGGAAAACAAAGTACCATACACTGTTGACCTCTTTATGGCATGAAAGATTGCTGTGCACATGAACAAGATTCTACTCAAGCAGTACATCACTTCTATGGGCACATCATGAAGGCACTGCTGAACAGGTCAGCCTTGACAAGGCAGGTTATACAATTAATCTAGTACATTTTCCTTCATATTCATGTTCCCATCAGTATGGATCCAAGGGAGATTCAGGTTCTTATAAAGAGGCCAGGAGTTGTCAAAGGATCTTTGACAAGAATCCAACATTCTGGGGCTTAGTTTGATAGGTCAGGAGATAAACAAGATCAAGGTGCATTCTGATTCTTTTGCAGAGATCTGGAATAAGTCTGATGGATTTCTGTCTTTGCTGAAGGTGAATGATGACGGCCATGATCATGAGGCAGATCAGGCAGAGTTTGAAGGGACTTACTACAAACTTAAGTCAGACATAGAGAGGCTGTAGTCATCATGGGATAGAGAGTCCATGTTGGTAACACCTAAATGTACAAGCACTGTCTAGTTCGGACACTACATCATGCAGTGATAATAACCAGCCACTCACAGGGGTTACTTTGAAACTGCCATCAATACCTTGGTCTACATCTGTTGAAAAATAAGAAAATTAGGCAACCTTCAAAATTATTTCCAAGGTTATGGTAGACAATCACACAGAAGTAACGTCAACTGAAAAATTCAATTTGCTGGCACTGAAGGATCAAGTACTTCAGTTGGTTCAAGGGTTTCCTATCGCACCTGAGAATTGAGCAAGAGTTTGGAATGTGTTTGTGGAAAGTTATGAAAACAAAAAACTGATTGCGGCTACTTATGTCAGACAATTACTGGGTTTGAAGTCAATCAGTACAGAAAATGTGGGAGAAACAATAAGAGTTTGTAAACACATTTTGTAGCAATTTAAATGTGCTGAAGGTATTAAATGTAGAACAGCCTTTAGAAGACATCATGTTGTCCCAACTGGTTGTAGAACATCTGGACCAGACACGTCATGAGTGGGAAATGAAACAGGCAGATGAAGAGTTCCCATCACACAAGAATTAATTACATTCATGGAGCAGAAATGTCAGGTTTTGGGAACATTAAAACCTCCCACCAACCCTCTTAATGTTAATGAGACACAGGTTGGGAAACAACAGTGAAAGTCACCACAGGATATTAACATTGTTGTGGCCATGACAGAGAGTAAGCGTGTCCTGTCTTTCAAGTCACATCATTTATATAAATGTACAGTGTTTTTAAGTAAAGATGTTCTGCAGAGGAGACCCTGGGTTCAGACACACAAGTTTTACTATAATTGTCTCTGGCTGGGTCACACAGCTAGAACAGGTTGATGGGAACAGTCAAAAATGTAGGAAGCATTATACATCACAAGCATGATGCAACTATCCACATGACATAGTCAGGCACAGACAGTTCACTTACATTAGATGTCACTCCTATACAGGCTCCTTAAAGCATTTTGATACAGAGGTGATTTTGATGGCCATTGTAAATGTACAAGATGTCTGGGGGTTGTTTACACAAATGCAGATGTTTACTAGACAGTGCATCATGGGTTAGTTTCATAACAGATGTCATGGCAAATATACTAGGAATAAGGAGAACACTGCTTTACAGTAAATCAACAATGTGGATTCAGATGCTAGATATAGTCAACATACAACTCTGCTCTAGGTAGAGCAAGTTTCAGGCAGAGTAATGAGCTTTATCTTACATGAGATTACAGCAAATGTGCCAGCACAGTACAATGAACATGATACATAAAGTGTCTCCTGATCTATTCTATGCAGATCCAGGGTTTGTTCATCCAGAAAATGTGCATATGTTATCGGAGTAGAACTGTTTCTTTCAACTACTTTGTCCTCGTAAATACACTGGCAATGGGAGAGTTCCCACATTTCAAGAAACTGAAGTGGGCTGGATTTTGGTAGGACACATACAACAACCAGGGCAGCCAATCAGAGCAGCAGTGACATAAAGTTTAATATTGGAAGAAAACAGATTTGATGCATAGCTTTAACATTTCTGAGCAGTTGAAGAGTTTCACACTGTTCCCAAACTTACATAGAAGCTGGAATTTCAGAGTCATTTCCAATCAACCAGTACATGAGATGACTCTGGGAGATCTGTCATGCAGTTACCATGGAAGTCAGGTCATGAGGGACTTGACAGATAATATGATCAAGCATTGTATAGATTTCAGCAGTTTGAGAAATGGCTTTAGCACCAACTAGACGTGTGGAAGAATTATGCAGACTGCATAAAGGAATATGAAGAGCTTGGGCAAATGCATCTAGTATCTGGGGGATAATGGAAATGATGGCAAAGAAACATTTTACATGCCTCATTACCTGGTATTCCAACACCATATCAGCACCACCAAACTCAGGGTAATGTTTGATACAAGTGCAAGAAGCACTAATGGGCCTCCTTAAATGACACATTGTTGATTGGACCTACTGTTCAACAAGATCTGTTCTCAATATTGTTAAGATTCTGCACTCACCAGATTGCCTTCACAGCCAACACTGAGAAGATATATCAACAAGCAGGGTTCATCCCAAGGACACAAGACTTCAAGGAATACTGTGGAGAGTTTAATCAGCTGCACCGAATGGAACTTACCAACTCCAGGCGGTAACATATGGAACTTCGTTGACACCTTATTTGTCTACTGCATGCCTGAAGAAATTCACAGAGCAGGAAAGGGAGAAATATCCAAAGGCTTGTCAGAGTGATTACTTATGTGCATTGTTTTTGACACAATGCTCATTATCCCAAAAAGAAGAAAAGGGGCCATTTTAAGGCATCAGACTTAAAAACAGCATTGTATGCCTGCATATATGTATATATATGGTTCAGCACACTGTTTGTCACAGGGGGACAGCAGACCTCAAATCATTATATGTAAAGAAGAGCAGTTAATTACACAGCCTCTGTCTAGTCTTAGACAAGCATGAAATGCTTCATGTGGGTGGAAGGCTCAAGAATTCCTCATTGCCATATGAGAATCAGCATCAAATCATCCTACCTTCAAGACATCACTTGACAGAATTTACAGTAAGGAGAAATATCCACAGGCAACCATGGTACTTTTACAGGATTTCTACATGGATGTGCTCAATGGATGTGAAATGTTGCTGAAGCTTTCAAGCTTCAGGATGATTTAACTGCACTACTTGCTACTGCTGGGTTTCCATTAAGGAAATGGTGTTCCAACCATCCTAGCATTTTAGAAGAAGTACTTACCGCAGCACAGGAAATTGTTCTACCACGACAGCTGATTGGGGAGGACAAGGTTAAGACATTGGGTCTTTGTTGGTATCATCCCACACTGAATAAATTAAGAGTTGCAAATAGCAATGAGTCACAGCTTTCATGAAAGATGTCAGTAAACACAAGGTTGGTGCAGTCATAGCATCTATTTTGATCTTCTAGGACTCATTGGTCCATCGGTTATTCCATACAAGATATTCTTGCTCCACAAAATTAGGTGGGACAATACACTGCCAACTGACTGCATGACAGTGTTGAGAAGTTTGAAATCAATTGTTTGGTATTGCTAAAGGGAGCAACCAACATATAAGTTCATGGGTTCACAGATGCTTCAGAAAGGGCATATGCATCATGTGTTTACCTGCAGTCTGTTTATCACTGGGGGGAGGTCAAGATTCATTTATTGTGTTCACATTCTAGGGTTCCACAAGTGAAGAAACTTTACCCAGGTTAAAACTATGTGCAGTGGTGCTGTTGGTAGAAATGACAAGATTTTACCAGTGTTGAAGGTGGAGATAAACAGTATCTATCTCTGGACTGAGTCTACTATAGTCTTGTCATGGATTTCTTCACCTGCTTCAAGATGGAATACATTTGTGGCCAATAGAGAGGCATGTATTCAAGAGACTACCAACGTGAGCGATTAGAAGCATGTGCCCACTTTGGGCACTCCTGCTATTCTAATTTCATGAGTAACAAAACAGCAGTTCATGAATCTGCAGATGTGGTGGAAGGGACCACAATGCTGCAGAAAATGACTAAGAATGTTCCTGGTGAATGCAGGAGGTCATTAGTAGCACCTACATGTGTACCCACAAATGGATATGTCAAGAGATTTCTATCATTTGCTAAGCTTGTCAGAGTGATTACTTATGTGCATTGTTTTTGACACAATGCTCATTATCCCAAAAAGAAGAAAAGAGGCCATTTTAAGGCATCAGACTTAAAAACAGCATTGTATGCCTGCATATATACAGGGTGTCCCAGGAGGAATGTGCCAGACTTCGGGCAGGTGTTCCTTATGTTAAAGTATACCGATATAACCCAAAACACCTATATCCAAAGTTGAATGGTTATGGAGATATTGGCCAGAGAAAAGTGTGGTCTTCTTGCGGGTCCACACACTGTACCTGTCAGCTGACAATCTTATCCATTTACATCCTTGAGTGTGGTGTCATATGATGGCAATTCAGCTCATGCTAGCCACAGAATATAGTGCTTGGAACCCTAAGGACAACTATGACATGAGTGCGAGTGTTTTTGTAGTTCAATTTAATGGCTTTATGTCACTCACAGGTTAGTTTGATGTTAAGTACAGATATTAACATTACAGAAACCACATATTCCTGCCAGTTTGAATATGTATTTTGTAATCAATAAGTGTGTAACAGCTGTCAAAGTTTCAAACTTCTCTGGCCATTATCTCTGTAACCGTTCAACTTTGGACATAGGTGTTTTGGGTTATATCGGTATACTTTAACATAAGGAACAC
>Ga0123352_10006659_pt1 | contig 17722 bp, 8 predicted proteins | sample TergutLab28metaG_FD_89700 | JGI IMG/M metagenome (GOLD analysis project Ga0123352, IMG submission 89700) | Labiotermes labralis P1 segment gut microbial communities from Petit-Saut dam, French Guiana - Lab288 P1 | ecosystem: Host-associated > Arthropoda: Insects > Digestive system > Gut ... | reverse complement strand
TTTTTTAAAGGGAGTTTGGGGGCTTCTTTGCTGCCCCCCCCCCCCCCACACACACACACACACACAAATATTTAGGGTGGTTTTGATTAATTTTGAGTCCAACTGTGTGATTAATTCTTCAATTCCATTTTGCTAATTGCTGACTCTTTTGTCTCACAAATTAAATTCATTGTCCTGTTCATGAGATGCAATTTACATTAAGCACAATAAGGAACATTTACTTCATTACACTCTGACAAGGGTTTAGATGTTCAGTCTTATACCATAATTTTCAGGTTCATAGTTGAAAATTTAGCTTCAAGTATTACTGTGATGATTTACATACATATTTTTGTGCAAACGGTCAATTTTTTTATTTGTTGGAATGTATTAAGTACAGATTTGGTGTCTGAATTACATTTATAGTACATTACCTGTTTAATATTTTTTGATGTCTCATTTAGTATGTAGTTCAAAATCTGTTAACTGAGCACTTAAATCTTACATTTAAGTTTTCCTCTGTTATGTCTTCAGGTCCAGTATGTAAGAATATCATTGTACTTTATGGATGCCATCCTGTTGTGCTAATTAATGACAGACTGTATGTTCAGCCTTACACAATACAAATTTGACATTCAGATGACCGTGCATCATGATATATTCTTATAATAAAACCAACTAGATGCACTGATTTCTCAAATTTATTTTTGGAATAAAACTCTACATGTTTCAGACACTTCCTCTGTCCATCATCAGGAGTTTTTCACTGTACACACGTTATATGGGTTTTGCTGGCAGCTTGCGAGCAGGATCAGGATGGAACTCCATGGACTTCCATCCTGATCGTGCTCGCAAGCTACCAGCAAAACCTGTATGACATATACCATTGCTGTGTGTACAGTGATAGAAAGAGGAACTGTCCGAAACATGTAGAGTTTTATTCCAAAAATAAATTTGAGAAATTTGTCCATCTAGTTGGTTTTATTATAAGAACAATACAAATTCTTTTGCATATAATCTAATGTCTTACATGTAGTATACGTGTAATACATTAAATTAATTATATAGACTTTGCGTTGTGTTAGTCTGTCATCATTGTACATAGTTGACAAGTATATTATATCGAATCAAAGAAATGAGATGGGGAGGCATGCAGCATGCATGGGGCCAATAAGAAGTGTGTAGTTTTAGTGAGGAAGCCATAAGGGAAGAGCCTTTTCAGGATATGTAAGTGTAGCAAGGAAGATAATATTAAAACGAGTCTCACATAAATAATATATGATTTTATGGACTGGATTCAAATGGCTTCGATTGTGGTGTAATATAAACTCTGTGCATATGATTGAGTCCCATAAAAGGCAATTTGTGGAGCAGATGAACATAACTTTTTGAGGAAGATACATGTCATGAAGTTATTTTATTTGTTGGGAATGTGTATGTGTGAATAATATTGCACTGAAATAGCTGTCAGTACCTGTCTCATCAAAACAGTAAGGAATCCATGTTCCGAATGTAAAGTCCACTCTTTCTCCATGCCTGATAATGTAAATGTGACGTGGACCTGGGATTGGCTCAGGTATGATTAATTTTTGAATTTGTGGTCTAACCTGAAAATAAGGAATAAGTAAATAAACAATATAAAATAGACAAATTTACTTCTTACTATTGGACAGCATGTCTTAAATTTCAAGGCAGAATTAATCTGTGTGTTGGGTACTGAAAAATGTTTTGCATTAAAATATTTCTTGCTGAGCTTAATTGTAAGTTATGGCAAAAACTGTCAGCCTGGATGGACAGAAGCCTCCAGTCAGGGGGTGGCACTGGGTTTTAGTGTTCAACTGCAAGAAATAGCACATTGCCTCCTTCTCCAAACCTTGCACACTGCATAAGCTTCACATACCAGTAGCGTATTTCATGTTTGTCTTGTCTGCATCAGTATTCTGTTCAGGGTTACCGTGTATTGAGACCTGGTTTTTATTAAGTATGGCTTAATTTATTTCCCTGTTTAACACTGCTGTTTTAACTGTACATTTTATATAGTCTGCGATTCAGTAATGGTTGTGGCTTAATTTATTTCCCTGTTTAACACTGCTGTTTTAACTGTACATTTTATATAGTCTGCGATTCAGTAATGGTTGTGCCAATATATTTAATTCAATTATCAGGCAGGTGTAGACAGATATTTACCAATAAGGTTTCATGTAGTTACACTGTAGTAATTTATGGATCTGTTATGACTTTCAGGTGAGACATCCCCATAGTGTTGTATAGAATTATAAAATATAAGCAAAATATAGTCAAACACAACTCAATTAATGATTTTATTAAGATGTATTCTTACATTGTTTCTTTCAACAACATGTTTCGGCTCTAGTTATGGCTCATAACTAGAGCCAAAACATAATTAAAAAAAAAAAACAATGTAGGAATACATCTTCATAAAATCATTAATTGCGTTGTGTTTGACTGTATTTTGCTTATATTTTATAAGATCTGTTATGTTTAATATTAAGTAACACTGTTTACACTTATTCTGGATTCTATGCACAGAGTGCATGAAGCAACTACATACAGGAAATGTAATGTTTCTTAGTTTCATCACAAGTATCAGCCATGGAACTATTATATTCATTTCAGTGAAATATAGTGTTGCAGGAGCTACAATAAAGTCTTTTGTGTGAGATTTAGTGTGATTCAGACTGTTGTGGTATAACTTTATCAGTTTTCTCAAAAACCAAACAGCTGGTATATGACATAAAAAATATATATATCATTACAACATACACTGATCATTCAGAACATTTTTCAGTGTGTTTATAAAAAATATTTAACAAAACACAAAATGTAATTTATCCTTCCATGCAATGTGCTATCTGTAATTAAATTTGCAATAACACATTTATCTGCAAGAAATGAAAGTGAAGTGAAATGTAGGTAAGTATGTATTGTACTATGGACCATACCTATCTACTGTTTAGTATTTTCACAAAACAAATGTAAATTTAACATGTTGAAATGTGTACAGATAATGGACTCACAATTTATAAACTCATGTACTCAAAGTACTCTCAATGCACTCACTTCTGCCATAGCTGATGAGGGCTGCTTTTCCTCACTCGAGTCACTAGTAGCGTCAGATGCTTTGTTGCTGCTAAGCACATCCCCTATGCTTCCTTCCTGCTTATTTTCACTTGCAGCCAACTGCCTAAGCAAGGACACGACACTGTCTCCTCCTTCCAAATCTTCTGAGTTCCCCAGCTTGCCCAGTGGCACTGTTCTATAAAATTCATTATAACTTGTTTTGGAAATATTGCATAACAGTACTGAAATAAGGAAATATTTCAAAATAGTATAGTCAGGTCTTATTTCACACCAAGTTTACACTGTTACAAAATATTGTGCAAATTGAACAAAAAATTCCCATATAAAACAGATTTCCTGGGGGTCAGGGGACTGACAACCTCATCCTATATAGCGCATGACTGTACCACTAGTGGATATATGGACCTGTAAAGTATATTTATGCTGTATATAAAGTATATATACATTTTAATACAATATATTTATTTATTCACAATGCAATAAAAGTGTACAATACATCCATAAAGTATTAAATTTTGTGTTTTGTTACATATTTTTTATAAACACACTTGCTATACAAATGCTTTAGTTCCTGACTTAGCATGTTCTCCAGTTCCATCAACATTATCATGGACTGTATATATGCTACGTTGAGTGAATCTAACATTACAGCATATGTCAACAATTCATTTACCCTTTTCAGGTCAGCTTATTATGTCTAATTTCTCTTCAGTACTGATTGTCTTTCACCAATTTTTCACTTCGATTGCACTAGGTGATGTTGATTTATGTATCTCACTCATTTTGGGTAACAAATGACCATGCCGTTGCAGGTGGAACTACATCAGCCACATGATTTTATCACCAACATATTCATTCCTCACATGTGACTGATCATGTGACAGGGACATCACTCTCTGCTACCCTCCAACATAAGACATGTGGCTAGGGATTGTCATTGCCAAAGCATGTTAAACCCAAAATTACTGCATAAATTCAAAAAGTGGTGTAAATTTTTTTAAGTTGAAATAAAGCAAAATCGCATAAAATGAGACCTGCCTGTACTGATAAAAACTACAGTCTGTAGAATGTAGTGTGAAATTATTATGCTGATGGTACTGAGTCATAAGTGCAAGTGGCTGAAACTGTGAAGTCATCTCCAAAATAATCAATGGAATTTTATTAAATGCACTGGATATCAACAATAAATAGGCCTTGTAAGCCCAGTACCAAGCCTATTATATGTGAAACTGATATAAAATGCATATTTTTTTTTTCTTAAGAAGTGGCATACCATGCTGCAAATTGGCTTATAACAGAAAATATAGCTGTCATGAACATTACAACCTTTATTTCAAATGTTTTGATGGCTGGTATACAAGTTTCGCATATGGCAAAACAAATATGTTCCTATGTAATGTCATACCTGTGCTGTTTATTAGCCTTGCAACAACAGTCTTCTATTTGCAGAAGGTTAACAAGTTATGTAAAATTACAAAGAATGGTCATTTCTTTTGACTAAGTTCTTCTGTATCATTCTGTGCAAAGGCTGACTGCATTGTCTCAAAACTGTTTTCCTTATTCTTCAAGTTGTATCATTATTTATCATCATGTGATGGTTTTACATAATCATAATATCCACCAGGAAGCTGAAAAATGATTGGCAATACCTGCCAATGATGTTGCTTGCATTTTACAAGGACAGAGTAACAGTTTGCAGATAACTGTACAGTATTCATGATATATCACCTGTGCAGAGTCCATGCATCAGATTCTGCTGTCCGTTCTGTATAATTTTCTGGTAAATAACCACTACAGCCTGGAAAACATCATACATGTGTTCAGAATTACTTTGTAGATACACGAGAGATTTAATTAAGATTACAGTTTTATACAACATGACTTTGTGTAGCCTGGTACATACAGACTACTGTTTTGGAGACTCAAGGTGTCACATCCCAGAAGACTGTAATCTTAATATTCACTACAGTGAGAACCTCAGTTCTCAAAATGAAACGTTAAATAGTTCCAAACTGAAGAAAACTTCAAAGCTGAGGTCAAGCAATGGCTGCATCTAACGAACGCATCATTTTACCACCACGGCTTTGACTCTCTGATCTGCTACTATGGTAAGTGCCTCTACAGACAGAGCAACTTTGTCCAGAAATAGACTGCATATGTGCATATATCTGACTCATGAGTCAGTCACTGTAACTTGTTTACATTCCCAGTACAAAAATAGGGAACCTTACTTTTTGACTTTCCTTGTATACTCTGACATTTTGAATTATTGAGTGTTAAGGAAAATGGTAAAAACAGGGACGAGGATGGTATAGGGAGTCAATAGAAAGTTGAAGTGCACAGTTTGTCAACCACATTACAATCTGTTATGTGCATTAAGTGCTGAGCCAGGTGGTACAGCTAGTCATGATTGAGGTATAAAGAATGTAAGTGAGCTGTTTGTGAGTGACATACCTGTCAGCCATGATGTGCCTTCCACCCAACCATCAGGTGAAGAATTAAGGGCTTCACTGCTCACAAAGATGTAGTCACCAATCCTCAGTTCTAATTCATCTGATTCTCTTGGCATACGTGAGTACAACACCTTATGGACCTGCATGCAAGAAGTCTGAGATACCATGTGGTTTTTTTCATAATTACAAATCACATTTCATTATCTGATGGTGGCTCAGTATTTTTCATTTTTCACTTCATTTCATCCAGTCCTCACATTTGAAACACAATTCTTTTTCAACCTCAGATGGCTATGGGACTTGATGCACATGGCACAGCCTTCAGCAGAATTACACATCCATTTTAAATACTGTGTTTTAGATAATCTGATGATTTGATTATTAAAATGCTTTTAAGATAAAAGGAATAGGCTTTTGTGAACACATTGATGAACTGTTATGTTCCATGAAATGGATTCATTCTTATCATCTAGTCATGGAAAACCCTGTAGCATGAATGAATGTGTTATTTTGTTAGAAGTTGTGTTATATTTTGCTAGGTACAATATGTTAGAAATAGATGAAGTTATAATGGCAGAATGGAACAGAAATTTCCGAGGTCAAGCCTGACATCTTGTCAGCAATTTATATCTTAGTCATTAACAAGAATATAAAGAAATTGCATAATGAAGGGATTCAAAATTTATACTCTTAAACATTATTAATGATCAAATCAAGAAGGACAAGGCAGGTGGAATGCATGGCATACATCTGGAAGTTTCCTAGAAAATTTGAGTTGGAAAATATAAGGGGAAGGGATCACCTAAGATTAGTTGGGAGAATGACATTAAATGGGATGTTGCACTTCTGTGAAAACAGCAATGAACATCCCTTTTCCACAAAAGTGAGACTTGTTGACCAGCTCAGGATGTACCCATTTCTGGTGGACTGCTCCATGTAGCTAGTTAAGTAGTTACATTTGACAAGGCATGATGCCTAGGTACAATGGCACTTATGTTCCTTCAATATGATATTGAGAAGATTCATTAATTTTTATTTGTAATTAATATGGTTACACACATTTGTACGTATATTTTTCGTTACATTATAAGGGTAAGTTCTTTATGTTCATACTTTGTAGCTGTTTGGATATTTTGCTGAAAAGAAGCTTTAACCTTCCTGAGATATTCTTCCATCAGCTTGGTTAATCTTAACTGTCTGTTGAGTGTCATTTTAGTTAACTGTTTTCACAGTGTGTGGTGGTTTAACCAACCTGTTTAGAAGTGACTCTTGTATCTCGAGAGTACAGGCGGAGCTCCCAAGTGGCTGGTGCAGAGGAGTCTAGTTCTTCCACAAGTGTCTTAAGGGCAGTAAACTGTGCAGGCGCAAACTGGTATGCTAACGTCAGGTGAAGTGACTTGACATGAGGCTCTAGGGTAATAGCTACAATTCAATAAGTACTGTGTAAGTATCATACAAGTCGTGTATCAGTCCAATCCATAATACAATAAGATTCTGTTACTCCAGCACCCATCCTACTGAACGTGTGCGGGATTTTCAGATGGTACCTATACTGACCTATGTTCTTGCACGTAATTTTTTGTTACTGCTCCTATACTTGGGCTGCATAACTAATCAGAATAGTATTCCATGTGGATATCTCCTCTTCCTGCTGGTTGAGGGTCATCAGAGTCCTGTGTTTTCTGGGTCTTTGTAGTTGAAGTGATGGCGTAGGAGATAGGTGGTCAGAATGGTTCACATGCACACTCTTGGAGCTCTTCGGGAACTTGTCTGTGAGATCGGCCTGTTTGTTGATGAAACTTTTTTGTTGTACAAAGCAAAACTTACGGTTTTAGGACTACTTTGCTCAAGTGCTGGACTGTCAGGATTTTCAGATTATCTAATGATGGATTGAAGGAGTTTCGGTGTTGTAGCAGTGATCTGGGCAGTTGTGTACTTACTGACATGGTGTCATAGTTTTCAACAGCCTGGTCATAGAATTCAGCTGTGTTGCCCTTGTTTTTGTAAGATAAGAGCTTTGAAATCAAGCACACGAAAAGTAGTGTGGTACGCAGCACATTAGTGTATGACATGAGAGCCCAGTGTGACTTAGGACAATGAAGTACTGTAACTTTACCATTGTGTTCTGAAACATGCAATATATACAAGTAAACAAGCACTGAAAACATGCTGAACATAGACACAGTATTCATGTAACTGGATGTTCAATCTCCATAGAAATGTAAGAAATGCAAAGGGTGGGGTTGTATCTTATGTTTCATGCTCTAATGGATCTTTTATTACAAGTAGTGAGGTCAGAAGGATGTAAGAGGAACTAATGTACTGGCCAGTGTTTTCCCAGGACAGAGAACCACTTCCATGATGGTTAATCTTAAAGTTTAGATTCAAACTAAGCATCTGCTGAATGCATATAGTGGTTCACTGTGAAAATAAAACCATCAAGTGAATATGAAAAGATATGAATTTACTACATTATTATTGTTGTAAACTTCCTACATGTTTCAGTCACCTTGTGTGGCCATCTTGAGGGTGGTGATTTTTCTAAGTACATATTACAAAGACAACCAAGCCATTGTACAATTATAAAATATTAAGCTTCAAATATGTGATTCACAATATATGTTACAATATAAAATTCAGATAAATTATTTGTACTAAATTTTCATGGTGATGCAACACACACAGTATACGAACACTTCTTACCCACATGAATTTTGTGTATAGTCTCAGGGCCAGCAACCCCCACCCCCACCCCCAAGTAAAAATGATGGGTGTGTGCCTGAGCTTCACCAAATGTAAGGATGGTCAAATCAGGCAGCAGTGACATAAATATGAGATATGAGACAATGGTACTTTGTTTGAAATCTTGAAGGGAAGAGACCACATTGGGTACCTAGGGCTATATGCGAGGATAATACTGGAATGAATAATGAGTGTTAACTGTGCTCAGTTCAAGATGAACATGGTCATGAACGTTTCAGCTGCACATAAGGCGAGGAATTTCTTGGCCAGTTGAGTGACTGTTGGCTTCTCAAGAAGGATGCTGCCCCTTGCTTCATGGAGATGGTAAATAAATAAACATTGACAAATTACACGTATACAGTGAACCAACAAATGCATTCTGGCAAGCACATTTATTACTTTAATGCACAGATATGGAACATATTAAGGTAAGGTTGACAACATTAATACCTTGATGTTTCTTCCTGAGTGCTGTATTTATTTCGTTGCAGCCTTTAGGTATGTTGATAAATAACAGAATTGGTTATGGATGGTGGACTTCAAGTTCTATAAACAATTGTAACTAAAATCTATTGGCTCACTCTTTGGATATATGCATGAGTATTATTCAGTGAAGGATGGGAAGACTTGAGCTTTCAGATTAGTGATAAGTACCATGTAAACTACAACATAATCCAGCAACATTCACTGCTCACTTCTTTATCCTTCTGAAGTCTGTCCCATGTAATGTAGCGCTGACAAACAGTGAAAATGGTATATATTTTATATTCAAGCTGGCACTGAGCCCCATTCATAACATACAAGCTGTCATGCACATTAAATTGTTTCTATAATGGAACACACTGCATGATCATAAATTCTTGTAGTGAATGCAATCAAAGTATAACTGCATATTGAGAACACTGGAATGTTCTAATTAGGGGGCTGTAAGGGAACAAGCAAAAGCTTAGCCATAAAATGACATCTACAGCATAGAAATGATTTCATGCTTCTTACTAGCATCCAGGGAAAAGAGGAATAACAAACCTTACAACATATGTAATTAAATAATATACAAAGATGTTTAAAACATTGAAATCTTACACTCCACAGTAAAATTATTTCTTTAATTCTGTAGTTTTCCTGTTTTCCCTTCAAAACCAAGACTGTACTTTGGTATCCATTTTCCAGTGACATAAAAACATTGCAAACAAATCTAATGATGTAACTTAGAAACTTTATTCATGCTGCAGAACAACATTTATGGTGTGTCACATAGATTAGGGCAATCCTTTCTTACATTTGACTCCTCGAGGTACATATCTATCTGTCGCAGTAGCGCACCATGGGAAACAAGCAGAGAGGGCATCAAGATGTTCATAATTATCATTAATTACTGTAAAGGAATAACAAACACACCACTTCTAAATCCGTATTAAGTTTTACTTTAAAGCAGTAAAATAGGAGTAATCAAATTTGTATTATGTATTATATACCATCAATACACAACAATATATCAGTACAGTGATATAATACATACAGTCAGGTCACATTACAGCAACATGTTTCGACTGTAAACGGTCATCTTCAGGCCAATAGAGAACATTTTTAAGGTACAATAAAGTGAACACTCAATGGGATCCCGTTTTGTTTACCGTAAAAGTTAAAATAATGTATGATGAAATTCTTATTTATAACTAAAACTTTAAAAAGATGGTAATCAAGTAAATTAACAATCTTCAAGTTACTATATTGTTGTGGGCCTCTACATGGGTGCTAAAACAATAGTACTCTATCTATGCATCCATAACCAAGTGAAAAACAAGTCATTACCATTGCAATTGAAGTATGTAACCACTGCGTCCCATATGTATTATGTAGAAGTCAGTCGGTTGCGTACATTGTGGAACTGTTGTATAGCTATCGTTATTCATTTAACTTATTCTTGGCTGACTGTGGGACCACCGTATGTTCCCATGGTGAGTTATTCAATGTAGTTCATGGTTAATTTTATGAGTGATCACACGTACGTAGCTTGAAATGCGTGTAGTGAATTGGTAAACTCAGTTTATTGTTGTGGAAGGTCAATTATTCTAGTCCCGTGGGTGTCTGACGTATTATGATTAGGAAGTAAAGACTTCGATGTACTGGTACAATGGAAGGTTGCGAGATCCGACCACAGCTGGTATGCAGGAACTCAATTAGTAGAACCTTGGTATTTGAGAAGGGTGTAAAACAACAGTACTCTATCTGTGCATCGATAACCAAGTGAAAAAAATATGTCGTTACAATTTGTAATGACATACGTTTTTCACTTGGTTTTCGATGCATAGAGTACTATTGTTTTAGCATCCATATAGAGGCCCGCAACGATATAGTAACATGAAGATTACTAATTTACTTGATTACCGTCTTTTTAAGTTTTAGTTATAAATAAGAATTTCATCATACATTATTTTAACTTTTATAGTAAACGAAATGGGATCCCATTGAGTGTTCGCTTTATTGTACCTTAAAAATGTTCTCTATTGGCCTGAAGATGACCATTTATGGTCGAAACATGTTGCTGTAATGTGACCTGACTGTATATATTATATCACTGTATTGATATATTGTTGTGTATTGATGGTATATAATACATTATACAAATTTGTTACTACACAATGGGATGGTCTCTGTCAAAAAGGAGTAATCATATTTGTGTCTGATGTTGGTTGTGTATCTGATTACAGCTGCACTATATATTCATATTAGCAAATTAAATTATTATGAACCAAAAACTTAGAGACTAGAATTAATGATTTTATATTGTGGTAATTACAGTTCCTCAGCACCTAGTTATACTTCCGCAAGCCCGTTTCTGGAATGCATGACCGCATACAAAATGTAGTGTCATTTCCTCCATGTTTCATGCAACAAGTGTACTGCTATGACTTTGTTTCCAGAGACCTGTTTGTGAAATATTCCTGAATATGATGCAGGAGTGCCAAGCACTGTGCTGCAGTGCCTAGTAAATTGCCTAACTTGATGACACAGCAAGTAGTAAAAAAATGGTTTTGAGAAAATTAAGGGAAACTACTTGAAAGAAAACCTACCTCTATCCTTAAGCAGTCTTGTTCGCCAAAACTGTCAAAAAACCATGCAAGGGATGTTTATCTGTAAGTTAAGAAATCATGTTTCAGATGATGGATGTTGGGAATAGTGTGAGAGAACCGGATAGGAAAAATGGTGCATAAATGGTGTTGACCTATTTTATGACATCTTTGCATTTTCCATTTTGTATGCAGATAATGATCACATGTTTTCTCCCATACTTTTTGAACTGCAGACAACAGACTAACAGTAAAATATGAACTAAGACATGACATAAATTGCCATTTGAAAATCAGTTTTAACCATTCACACATGGACCATTTTTACATAAAAAATTACTTCATTTCATTTACTGAAAAGCCACAGATAAATTAGTCTACCATATGTAAACATAATAGAATATAGTCTTTTGCACAGAAAAATAATATTCAAAGGAAGATGAATATGAATTCCTAAATCAGAACTCTCACTTCAACACTCTAAGTGTTAACAGGCAGATTTATATTTGCACCAGCAGATGGCAACTGAATACAGAAAACTACCCTCTTGACACTATGTCTTCATGGTTAATAAGTGAACAGCATAAAAATGTTGATTTACAAGTGGATTAAACAATGAATGGGAGGTAACTGAGAAAGTTGGAATCAGGGTTCTGCCTCTACAAACCAGGCAACTCACCAACACATCAGATTCAGTCACTACCATCTACTAGTAGTTTAAGGTGCCTAATTGCTTCCTTCCATATTTCTCCCACAACCCATGCACAAAAGTACCAGTAACCAGTAATCCTATCTGAAGACATTACAAACTCACTTGCATTTGATGCTTCTTTCACATATTGCATTGCTATCCTCTTAAGCAGATCTGCATTTTCTTCAGCAACAAAGAAACCCATAAAATTCTGGGAAATATAGGCTTCTAATCTCAGTGTCTCGCATAGATTCACACGCTGTAATTCAACAACATGCTTCAGTGTTCTGGCCAGCTGTTGGGCACAGTCATCAGGTGCCTGTGAAATAACATAGTGTTTGTACATGTATGTGCTTTCTTGCATAGGTCTAACTGTGAATATTTCAAGCTTACTTTAATTCTTGTTTGTGAATACAGTTTAATGCTTGTAAACAATGGATCATTATTAACACAAGATAAGTCATGTAATGAAATGTGGACAGCAGGTTATGTTTTTAAACCTTTGGTTTAATATAAATTGACAATAGGAAGCAGTAGTTTCTAATCCATTTTAAATTATCATCGTAGCATTTTCTTGAATAAGTGACTAACATCCTAAACACCTTTAACAAAGCAGTACCATACTTCACTTCTAGTGTCTTATGGACTTTAATGTGATATGCACTTCAATTCATGTGCATATGTATTAATATTTATAAGGAACGAGAAAATACACATGTTGGATGGGATAAATGGCCAGCTAATAGTGTTCAGAACCCATCACACACATACTTTGTAGAATACATAGACGTTTTATTGCAAGCCTGTAGTTTCTGGTCACTGAATTGTTCATATTAGATGTAATTTAAACTCAGAATGACAAACTAAAAGTGTACCACTTTTAACAGCTGTCACTCCACGTTTCCTGTTACAGATCTGTCACGGGGGTGCTAACCTTGTTCCTAACTGACATTGTGTCATATCAACAGCAAACATTGTATTAACTGTCAACATGACATTTCATAGGCATGTAATTTTAAAATAAGCTTTACATCACTGTTTAGCCATTACCTTAAAGAATGAAACTAATGTGATATGAGGCATAAAGTTGTGAGCACCATTCCAACCACACTGAGACAACGATCTTTGCCAAAATGCTTGCAATTGTTCTAGGAATGGACCAGTTGGGCATGCATATAAGATGTATTCACGAGGACAGTTGTCATCTAAAGTTGGATCATTTACATGTGCTAATAACCAATCTGATGCAAGCATTACACCTCTGTTTCCTGTGGCAGCCAAGGCCTTCTCTCTGAAACAAATTTCGTTTGTTATTCCATGAAAGTAAGCCTTTTATTCAAAGCACTTTTAAATAAAACTCGATGTGTTAATTTCATATTTCAGTCGGCCAAAATAACTGACACACAGCAAAATAGTGAATTCATGGGTCGGCTCTTTTATTCATGCACACCAGTCACTACATACACTAAACCAATCCTTAAATCTGCCTGTTTAGCAAAACGAAATTACACTTAACAACACCTTCGTATCATTTGACTCTAAACCACTTGAGCATGTCTAATGTCAGCGTCCACGGAATAAACATAAAATTTACGCAATCCCAAACGAAAGGATGGTTATGGGAAACTAGGTTAGGATTTTACTGTAAAGTACTTGATAAGATGTATCGACGGCGTATGTCGCAACTCATAAAGAAATGCTTACGCTCTGTGCTTAGGAAAGCCCATCTGCAACAATATCTGTAACGGAGATAAATGAGGTTTCGATATTTTGGTTTGTGTGGGAATTTTACGAGGCGGAATAGTCGCCATGTTAATGCTGGACAACTAATGAGATTACTACACGGTCTATATTCTTGAAGAACAAAACAAAGAAATATCGTAAAATATTTACAACAGATATTTAAAACCTACTTTATTGATGATATTAGTGAATCAATTTTTGTCTTAAAGTTATCAGTTAATATATGAAGAAAGTGTGGATAAATTGATTTCTATGTGTACTTCCGACAGGTTAGTTGCAATTTTGGTACCGGTTTGAAATGGCGGGTGTGTTATTTGAAGATATTTTTAATGTGAAGGATATTGATCCAGAAGGAAAGAAATTTGACAGAGGTGAGTACAGGGGTTCATATTTTAAAAATAAGTATTTGTGTGTGTGTGTGTATGTTGAAGTATATTGCCACATACTTGCATTTTACTGTTACATAACCGTAGCTAGTCACATGGCTGCAAGAAGTTAGTAAGCATGGTTTTAAGTTAGGTTAGAATGAATGTAGTCTGTTAGTTGCTTAAGACCGCAGCTGTCGGAATTCGCTTTAACAGAAGGGTTTGCTGTTAAGGGGGGTGCATCTTGGAGTGTTGATATTGTCTTGTTATGTCTAAATAATTTGAGAATGTAATAGGTCTGTTCAAATTATTTTCCTGAACTTCACTGCAATTTACGGAGCTTGTTAAGTGTAGAAGTAAGTGTAGTCTGATGTGAGTGACGTTTAATTTTATGTGAAAAGTGGTGATGTTGTTACCAATATGAGATTCATGAGGTACACTTGTGTGGGGATAATCCTAAATTTGGGAATTTAAGAGCTCTGTCACTCCTTCAGATCTGTGATGAGTGCACATACACCTTTTTTAGAGTCCTGTGATGGTACTGTTCTTTCAGTGCCAGCATGCATTTATCATAACATACAAAGCAGAGGCCATTGTTACAATGGGCAGGACTGTATGAAGATTCTGGTCACTGGTGACATTCATGCCATATGTCAGAAACAGATGTAAATGCATTCGCTTGTATTTTTATGACCACTGTAATTGTTGGAATTGAGCACAGAAACATGGAATGATGATCTTATAATGCGTATTGATACATTTTTTGGCTCTACAAACCTTACAATAAAGTGAAAGAGGGTGTCTGTAGGTAATTAGGGGCCATATTATGTGCCCTTGACACATACATAATAGTTGTGCTTAAATAGTTATTGCTAGTGTATTCCAAATATTTGGTTCTCATTTCAAAAATCATTAAAGTGGTTAAGTTTCAACATACAGTGGTCACACTGTCCACTCATGTTTCACTGACAGGCTTTTTGAGAAACAAGACTGGAAAAGTGTACTGCTTATTTATTTAAATACAAGTTTATTATTGCATATCTGAGAAAAATGAAGTATTAGTTATACTCATATACAGCTGGGTGTTAGCTTGCATACATTTTCTGTATGGACCAAAATTAAACTTGCTTGACATTTTTTATTGTTAACCCCAAAATACCAAACTTCATTACAATATGGTAGTTGTTCTTGTGCTGAATTATAAAGGTGATTGGCATTCATAACTTTCTGTGTTATGTGTTCATTTTACATAGCTTTTGCAAATGGCAATGAAAAGGAAGCAGGCTCCTTATTTGGGTATTTCTGCTGTATCTTAGTTACACAAGGAAAAACATGTGTAGTTAACTGGAACTGTTAGGCGATGCTGGGAGACATTACATTTGTCTGAAACTGAAGGTCATTATTCCCTGTGACACTGTGTTGTATCATTCAGAAATAGGGGGATTCAACTTTTGATCTGCTGATGGGTATTTTTGTCATTTGGAGCCAGTGCACCAAAGGCATGCACAGTATTAATTATGAAATGTGATCATGCACTAACCCTGTACATAGTATTGGCTTAGAAAGTCAGTGTTTTGTGTAACTTCGTTAAACTCTAGCATAATGTATCTTTTGCATAAATTTCTTGTTATGCCTGAATATCAGTTTTCAGTTTTTCACCGTATCTTATGGAAGAATTTTCGGTAACGAAAAGTTTGTTGTCAAAATTTGTAATGGCTGTGTTGTGGAAAAACAAAACGTCTTTTTAATTTAATTTGTAGGTTAGTCTAATTATTTGTTATTCATGATTTTAGTATTGGATCTTGTACCACAGTGTTACTTTACTTATTTCATTTAGAATTCAGCTGGTATATTAACTTGTGACTTTAAGTAATATGAAAGTCAGAGCAAAATAACAAGTCAGTGTGCAATAATTCTTTACAATATTACTGGAAGTTGGAAGAATGGGTAATATTCTTAAATGACTTATATTTTCAGTTTTCTAGTTTATGTGATTATGATTATTGCTCGTTTCTTGCCACTTTTCAGTACTTCTGCCAGTACCTGTTTTGATGTGATTCAATAACAGCAGCTTTCTTGAATTTTCAGAAATGTTAAGTGCATCTCATTATCTACAGATTGCCCCATTTCAAAATGTACCAAAGTTATAAACACTGTATCCCATGTCTCACTGAACATGGAAGATAAGTGGGTGTTCACAAACGCTGGGTATGTTCCTGGTTGGCTATATTTTTATCTTTCCTTTTGATGATGTCTTGAGAGACATTTGTAAGGCCTACCACCAAGATGTTACCTCTAGCACTTTCAGTGATTACTTTCAGCTACTTCTTCCTGGATTTACTTTAAGAAAACATACAGAGTAGGTCAGGGGATGTTATATTTGGGAGTCTAGGTGGCCACAACCTGTTAAAAGTTATTCTGTCCCCAAAAAATGCTTTATCACATCCAATTTTGATCTTGCCAAGTGACATGCAACAGTCCTGCTGAATCCAACAGTTTCTTTATGTGATGACGCATTATGGAGGATAACTGATTAATTATGGATTCAGGTAGTTCTTCATCAGTCATGTATGGTGTTGTATAGTATGCTCTCTTCTTTTGGAGTATTTTCAGTGGGATGCTCTGTGTAATTGTTGCAAAATATTTGTGTTTAAACCATCATACAGTTTTTTTTTAAATTTGTAATTGGAATCTAAATTTATTAGGAATTTTCTTTGCCAATGGAATGAGAATTGCAGGACATCACATGTGGTAAAGGTCCACTGCCCCACGTATCAGGTAAAGAGTATGAGCATACTAGATGGAAGAAAGATTCCGCACCAAAACTGGCAAGACTTACTGCTATCCACACAAATTTCACTACCAACTATTTGTGCAGGGTTTTTATATTTATCATACTAAGCTCCTATATGTGCAACTAGTTGGTGGCATAATTTGTGTGTATTAGGCTGTAGCATGGAAGATGTACAAGATCAAATACTATTGTTATCCTTTTGGTAAGGGGGGACTCTTCAATTTTAACTCCTGTGTCATTGATATGTTGGTAATAATAATATTTTATTGGCATTCATATTATGTGAGTACTATATAGATTCATAACCCTTTTTAGTGTTTCACTTTAACAGTGGAATTGGAGATTATAATGCTTTTGTGCAATGCTAAGTGTACTGAAATAAATTTTGGTTTATTCCTTTCCATTATTTTTTTTAAATTAACATTACTGAACATATTATTTTGTAAGTTCTTTTGTGGGCACTGTTATTGAAATAATACCTATTGCATACAAGTCGCCACATTGCTAGAACTGTGGAAATCATTATATTTGTTATATTCCGGGTTTTACTGAAGCAGAATATTTTTCATATTACTTCTGTGCATTTGATATTTGGGACCTGGTAACAGTAAAAAGGTGAAATATGTAGCCCTTGTTGTTTTTGTTGTTGTTGTTGTTTTTTTTGAAATAATATATAGTGCAGACAAGTCGCCACATGGCTGTAATTGGGGAAATTATTATTTTTGTTATATTCTGGGTTTTCTGAAGCAGAATATTTTTCATATTACTTCTGTGCATTTGAT
>Ga0123352_10006658_pt1 | contig 17725 bp, 11 predicted proteins | sample TergutLab28metaG_FD_89700 | JGI IMG/M metagenome (GOLD analysis project Ga0123352, IMG submission 89700) | Labiotermes labralis P1 segment gut microbial communities from Petit-Saut dam, French Guiana - Lab288 P1 | ecosystem: Host-associated > Arthropoda: Insects > Digestive system > Gut ... | reverse complement strand
ATGGGCGCGAAGCGTCGCACGAAAGCAGCGCGCGCCGCAATCGTCCATTCGAACGAAGCGGCGCGCGTACAAGCGGGAGAGGGGCGTCAGTTTTTCTTGTCGCGCACGAAGCGCAGTGCGAAGCGCACGAGCCGCGGCATGGTCTCCGGGCGCAGCAGACGCTTGTCGTAGCCCGAAAAGCGCCGCTCGTTTTCGGCGAGACACAGGTGCATGAGTTCCGGCACGCTGATGTCCACGTCCGTCACCTGCTGTGCGCCGTTCATCGTGAAGTTGTTGTCGTGCCTGTGTTCGTTGCCGTCAGCATCCATGGCGCGCGCGAGGCCAATGCGCTCCCACACCAGAAAGGCCCATACGCCGGCCACTTTCAGCTCGAAGCGAATGCGTTGCCACCAGTTGAGCCGGACGCGGTGCCAGGCTACCCAGTTCGCGAACAGCAGGATATGGCGGCATTCTTCCTGCATGACGGGCTCGAACGTGTCGATGAGTTCGGGCGGAAAGAGGCCCGAGCGATGCGCCACTTCGAAGAGCCCGAACGCGAAGAAGCTGTCCACGCATTCGCTATAGCCCGTCACGAGGTAAGCCCATTCTGCGTCTTTGGGGTACACGTAGGGCGGCTCGCTCGCGAGCTTGATGCCGTACGCCGCCACCATGCGCGAGAGCACTTCCTTGTGGCGGTTCTCCTCCCACGCGTTGAGTGCGAGCGCATCGCGCATCACGGCGTCGTCGAGCGAGGCGGCATAGGCGGCCATGCGCAGGCGCGCGCGGCCTTCCGTTTGCACGGCGATGTCCCAGATGGGCAGATCGGTAATGCGTTTGAGCGCCGCGGGTTCGAGCTGCGGCCAATCGAGTACCGAGGGCCGGTAAGGATTGAAGGTCTCGCGGAACATGCGGCACATCTCGTCGCGATGCACGTCGGAGCCGGGCGTGAGCGCACCGGTGACACGGCTCGTCCAGTGGCGCGTGTTGTGCTCGGCTGCGTCGAGCGTCTCGCGGTCCGGGCGCTCGACGGGCAGCGCCGGTGCGCTGAAGCCGGGAATCAGTTGCGACGCATCGAAGGCGTCGAGAATGAGGTCGTCCATCTCGCTGTTCTTTTGCTGGTGGCCAAGGCACGCAGTGCAGAAGAGATTGCAGTCGTCGCAAGAGCTTACTTCGAACTCGCGCAACGCGCGACGAGCCTGATGGTTCATCGAATCTCGTTAGCTATCGTCTATTCGCTGCGCAACGACGAACGCGGCTTCAAGATCCAATCCGTCTCGCTCGACGCAACAATGATCCGATCCATGTCGATTCGCTGAACAATCGCAACAATCGCGGCGCGAACGGTCGTGCACGAGCATTGCGGCGCGGCACGCATGCGCGCAATGGTCTAATTAAGCAGGTAGAGTACTGCTGACTGGCGCGCTGCCGCGCCGCCTTGAATCAGGCGGCGCGGCAGCGCGCTGGCGGCAACGGCATGAAGACAGTCGGTAAAGGGGGGCGTCGCACGCGGGCAACGCCGCGGCGCCTGGACACTCCAGCTCACCGGAAACCTGCCTGTGCGAATCCTGTCGATATTCGGTACGCGGCCCGAAGCCATCAAGATGGCGCCGCTCGTCAAACGTCTCGAAGCGGAACCCGGCGTGCAGTCCGTCGTCTGCGTGACGGGGCAGCATCAGACCATGCTGCAGCAGGTCCTCGACCTGTTCGGTATCGTGCCCGCGCACAACCTCGGTGCGATGACCGCGAACCAGACGCTCAATGGGCTCGCCGGGCGCCTGTTCGCCGGGCTCGACGACGTGCTCTCCGCCGAGCAGCCCGAGCGCGTGCTCGTGCATGGCGACACCCTGACGAGCATGGCGGGTGCCATCGCCGCCTTTCATCGGCGCATACCGGTTGGGCACGTGGAGGCCGGGCTGCGCACCGGCAATCTGTTCGAACCGTGGCCTGAGGAAATGAACCGGCGCGTGGTGGACGTCGTGAGCGATCTGCTCTTCGCGCCGACGGCAAGCTCGCGCGCGAATCTCGAAGCGGAAGCGCTCGCCGGGCGCGTGGTCGTGACGGGCAACACCGTGATCGATGCGCTCCATCTCATGTGCGAGCGGCTCGATAACGACGCAGCGCTGCGCGAGCGCCTCGACGCGCAATTTCCGTTTCTCGAACCCGCCGATACCGGCCGTCCGTTGCTCCTCGTCACGGGGCATCGGCGCGAGAGTTTCGGCGAGGGCTTCGAGCATATCTGCGCGGCACTCGCCACGCTCGCGCATTCCGGCAAGATGCAGATCGTCTATCCCGTGCATCTGAATCCGAACGTGCGCGGCCCCGTGCTCGCCACGCTCGGCAACGCGCCCAACGTTCATCTCACGGATCCGCTCGACTACCCCGAGTTCGTGCGCCTCATGCAGCGCGCGGCGATCGTGCTGACCGATTCGGGCGGCGTGCAGGAGGAGGCGCCCGCGCTCGGCAAGCCGGTGCTCGTGATGCGCGACGTGACCGAGCGCCCCGAAGCGCTTGCCGCAGGCACTGTGAAGCTCATCGGCACCGACCGTACGGCGATCGTGCGCGCCGTGCTCGAACTCGTCGAGAACGAAGACGAGCGGCGCGCCTACGCGAGGCGCGTCAATCCGTACGGCGACGGGCACGCTTCGGAGCGCATCGTCGCGGCGCTCGCCGGCAAGCCGTTCGAGCCGTTCCCGAGCCGAGAATTGCCTGGCTACCGGCATCCGGTGGTCGCCATGCGGCCGGAGCCCGGCGAGGCGGACGAGGCCGACGCGGCGCATTGACGGCGGCTCGCTGTCTACGTATCAGTTGCATCGCAGTGCCAGGCAATCAGTGCATTCCACAGGCGGGATGGCAAGGACCGCCACGCGGCGGATGCGCCGCCGCGCCGACACCATGAGGCATGACACGTGAGATTCGATCCGATCGGGCAGGTGCGCGCAGCGGGGCGCAAGGGCGTGGGTGCGCCGTATTGCGCGTATGTGGCCGCAGTGCTTCTCGCGCTTAGCCGTTGCGCGTATGCGGCGCCTGGCGACCTGGCCGGTGCGTTCGCGCAGCTCGGCGCCGGGCGCGTGGAATCGCGGACCGTGTCGCTGGCCGATCTCGGCGTGCGCGATCCGATCGTGCTGCGCGCGCCCGATGCGGCTCAGGAGCTCTATCTACCGGTGCCCGCGGGCTTGCCGATCAGCAACGCCACGCTGCAGCTCGACGCGAACTACCTGCGCGGCAACGGCGGGCGCACGACCTTCCTGCTCTCGCTCGACGGCTCGCCCGTGCAGGCGCGCAACGTCACGGACCCTCAGGGCGACGGATCGCTCAGCATCGGCGTAGATGGCGCGCCGCGCCCCTCCGGCTTCGTGCGCGTGGGGCTGCAATGGTCGTCGGTGCTCAACGATAACGTGTGCACGGACCAGACGGCGATCGGCAACGTCTGGAAGGTCGCGCCCACCACGCGCCTCACGTATCAGTTCGACACCTCGGCGGTGAACGACGTGCGCACCGCGTGGAGCGCGCTGCCCGCGAAACCCGTGGTCCTCGTGAGCGGCGGCAAGCTCGATGCCGCGGCTTACGAGGTGGCTTGGCGGCTCGAAGCCCTGTTGATGCGCGGCGGTGCGACGCCCGTGACGACGCGCATGCCCGCGGTGGGCGACACCGTGAATCTCGGCACCGTCCAGGTGCCGGCCGCGTTGCAGGCGGTGCCCGCTTTCGCGGCGCTGGCAGCGGGCGGTTCGCACAAGATCGCGAATCCAGCCGAACTCGGTGCGCTGATCGCACTCGCGCCGGCAGGCGCCTTCGCACCCAACGTCGTGGTCGCCGACGACGCGTTGCGCGCGCAAGCGGGCGCAGCGCTCGACGCCTTGCGTGGTGAAGTGCTGGCCGTTTCCGCCGATGCCGCGAGCGCCTTTGATGCGTGGCGCACGCATTCCGGCGGCGTGCTCGCCGCACCGTTCGAGAAGGGCGAATTGCGCCTCGCGCATCTGGGCGGTCTGCCCACCGTGGTAGTCGGCGACGACACCGGCGTGAGCGCGCTTTCGCGCACGTGGAGCGGCATCGACGTGTCGCGCCGCCTCGTCGTGCACGAGCTGGCCGCGTCGCCGAACCTGAGCGCGGGCGGCTCGAGCGACCGGATCGCACTTTCATTGATCGGTGGCACGCCGAGAACATTAGAGGTGCTGACGAGTGCGGCATGGGAGGCCAACTTCGATCTCGCGGCCGTTTCGGGCGATGGCCGCATTCCGCGCCGCGTGGTGCTCGATCTGGCTGCGGCGCCCGCTGCGGACCGCAATGGCCAGACCGCGTCGGTCTTTTTCAACGGCGTGCTGATCGGCTCGCGCCTGCTCGACACGGACGGCCACACGCAACGCGTGAGCGCGGACATCCCCGTCTATGCGCTCGGCACCACCAATACGCTGCGCGTGCTGTTCCAGCGCCAGCCGGCGGGCGGCTGCCGCCCGCGCGAGCAGGGCTATCCCGCGGCCGTGCTGCCGGGCAGCCATCTGGTCATCGGCAAGGGACCGCTCGGCGAAAACTTCACGGGCATGGTGGCGCGCTTCTCGCGCACGGCGGACGTACTCGTGCCCGATGCCTATCTCGCCGACCCGGTGACGACGCTGCCGCGCGTGGCGCGGCTCGCCAACGCGGCTGGCGTGGCGCCCACGCGCGCGACGCTTCAGGTGGTGCCGAACGGCCAGAGCGCGCAGCCGAAAGACGCGTTCCTCGCCGCCGATGTCGCGCTCGACAGCGAGGCGGCCCACGCGAGCTTCGCGAGTGGCCGCCTCACGCTCAAGGGGCGCGGCGGCTCGATGCTCGTCGACATGTCGGGTCTCGCGAATCTCGGCCTGATCCAGGTGGTGCGCTCGGGCACGACGCCCGGCATCGTCTACCGCAGCGTGGGCGAGGCCCCCGTTTTGCCGCCCGGCATGCAGTTCCAGCAGGGCGACGTGGCCATCGTCGATGCGAGCGGCGTGCTCAAGACCTTCGACACGCAGTATCCCGGCGGCGTGCCGCCAATGGACGATCAGCGTGCGTGGCTCACGCGTCATTGGGCGGGCTGGGGCGTTCCGAGCATCGCCATCGCGGTGATGGTGTTGCTGCTGCTCGCAGCGGGCTTTGCGCGCAAGCGGGCCCGGGCGAGAACGGCGGCCGCCGCCGCGGCGCGCGCGGCGCAGGAGAGCGCCGAAAACCCGGATAACAAGCAGAGCGGATCGTGAGCACGCACGCCATCGACTGGTGGCTCAACTACTACGCCGGCCGCTACTACGAGGGCATGGAGTATCTCGCGGCGGTGGTGGCGGTGGTGATCCTGCTATCGAGCATCGACGATCTCTTTATCGACGCCTGGTACTGGGTCCGCCGGATCATCCGCTACTTCACGATCGAGCGCCGCTACGAGCCGTTGCGCGCCGAGCAGCTCTACACGCGCGAACAGCAGCCGCTGGCGATCATGGTGCCCGCGTGGCGCGAGGAAGATGTGATCGCCTCGATGGTCACCGACCTCGTGCGCGTGCTCGACTACAAGAACTATGTCGTGTTCGCCGGCACCTACCAGAACGATGCGGCGACCATTGCCGAAGTCGAGCGCATGCGGCGGCGCTACAAGCAGCTCCACCGCGTGGAGGTGCCGCACGACGGCCCCACCTGCAAGGCCGATTGCCTGAACTGGATCGTGCAGGCGATCTTTCGCATGGAGAAGGAAACCGGCATCGAATTCGCGGGCGTGATCCTGCACGACAGCGAGGACGTGCTGCATCCGCTCGAGTTGCGCTTCTTCAACTACCTGTTGCCGCGCAAGGACATGATCCAGTTGCCGGTGGCGTCGCTCGAGCGCGAATGGTACGAACTCGTTGCGGGCACCTATATGGACGAGTTCGCCGAATGGCATGCGAAGGATCTCGTGGTGCGCGAGAGCCTTGCCGGCACGGTGCCGTCTGCCGGCGTAGGCACGTGCTTTTCGCGCCGCGCGCTTGCCGGGCTCGCGGAGCAGACGCAGAACCAGCCTTTCAACACGGAAACGCTGACCGAAGATTACGACGTGGGCGAGCGCCTCGGCCGCATGGGCATGCATTCGATTTTTGCGCGGTTTCCCGTGGAGTTCGCCACGCGGCGCAAGTCATGGTTCGGCTTCGGGCCCGAGCGCGACGTCACGCTGACGATGCCGCTGTGCGTGCGCGAGTTCTTTCCCGATACGTTTCGGACCGCTTACCGTCAGCGCGCGCGCTGGACGCTCGGCATCGGCCTGCAGGGATGGGAGCAGACGGGCTGGGCCGGCACGATCGCCAACCGGTATCTGCTCGCGCGCGACCGCAAGGGCATCGTCACGGCGTTCGTCGGCATCATTGCTTATGTGCTGCTTGCACAGTTCCTGCTCTTTGCGTACGCCGAGTTTCTCGGCATTCGGCCTGAACTGGTCGCCTCGCCGTTCGCGGGTTCCCGCTTTCTCACCATCGTGCTGTGGGCCAACGGTATCGCGTTGCTGCTGCGCGTGGTCCAGCGCGTCTACTTCGTCTCCCGGCTTTACGGCTGGGAGCATGGCGTGCTTTCGGTGCCGCGCATGGTGATCGGCAACTTCGTGAACTTCATGGCGGTCTCGCGCGCGTGGAAGATGTATCTCGCGTATCTGGTCACCGGCAAGCGGCTCGTGTGGGACAAGACCATGCACGACTTCCCCTCGTCGGACGGCTTCACGGACCGCCGGCAGCGCCTCGGCGAACTGCTGCTTTCGTGGCAGGCGATCGGACCGAAGGAACTGGAGCAGGCGCTGGCCGAGGAGCACGCGCAAGAGGCGCCGCTCGGGCGCGTGCTGATGGCGCACGGCTGGCTCGACGAGGAAACGCTCGCGGAGGCCATCGCGTTTCAGGCGGACCTGCCGCGCGGCCGGCTCGATCGCGAACGGCTCACGCGTTACGCGAGCGATCTGCCGATCGAACTCGCGGTGCGTTATCGCGTGCTGCCGCAAGGCAACGACGGCAAGGGGCATGAGGTGGTGCTTTGCGCGAGCCCGCTCGCGGATGGGGCGATCGCGGAGTTGCAGGCGCAATGCGCGTTGCCGATCGTGCTGCGCATCGTACGCGAGGGCGAGGTTGCGGACGGCCTGCGTCTGTTGCGCGGCGTGCCGCCGGTGCAAGTGCGCGAAGCGCATGAAGCGAAGGCAAACGCCGAAGCGCAGGGCGCCGCCACGTCTGGCATACCGCTGCTGGGCGATCTGCTGATCGAACGCGGCGCGGTGAAGCGCGCCGCGTTCGAAGGCGCGTTGCAGCGCTATCGGCCCGCCGAGCACGGACGGATCGGCGATTTCATGGTGGAGCAGGGCGTGATCACACGCGACGCGCTGGCCGCGGCGATCGCGGAGCAGGATCGTCTGCGCGCCGAAGGTGCATCCGCGACATGAAAGGGACTCCGAAGCATTGTTCGGCGACGCGATCTTCATCCGTTTGGAGTGGCGGTGCGCCGTATCGTGCAACGATGCCGCGTGCGCTCCTGCTCGCCGCGTTGTGGACTGCGCTCGCGGGTGCGGGGCGCGCTCAGGCCCAGACACTGCCGCAGGGCACGCAGCCGTTGCCGTTGAGCGGTGCGGCCTATCGCGTCGCCCAGCAAGGCTACGACGCTTATGCGCACCGCGACTACGCGGCGGCCGAGCGCTATGCGCGCGAGGCGATCCGGCAGCGGCCCGATCTTGCCTCGCTACGCTTGTTGCTCGCGAACTCCCAGGCGGCACGCGGGCAATGGCGCGAGGCGAGCCGCACGCTCTCCGACGCGATCGCGCAGATCGGTCCCGACGCGGCGCTCACCGCACGGCGGCGCGAGATCGATGTGCAGGTGGCGGCGCTGGCGCGGCCGGGCGCGCCAACCGGTGGCGGGCGCACGGCGCGCGCCGTGCCGCCGCCGGGTTCCGGTCCGCCCGACTACCTGACCGGGAGGGCGTGGCAGCTTGCTCAGGATGCCTACAAATCCTATGGCGCGAAGCAATACGACGCCGCCTGGCGCGAGGCTAACGCCGTAATCGCGTTGCGACCCGACATCTTGCGTCTGCGGCTGCTCGCCATCGACGCCGCCGCGGCGGGCGGCCACGATCGCGAAGCCTGGCAGGCTGCGCAGGAGGCGCAGCGGCGTTTCGGCGACAGCCAGGCGCTGCGCGAGCGCCGCACGCAGATCGGCGCGCGGCTTGCGCCCGCAGCGGTCCAGGCGGCTCAGGCGGCGCGCACGCATGGCGACACCGCGCAGGCGATCGCGCTCATGCACGAGGCGATCGGCTACGCGCCGTTGCAACTCGGCAATCGGCTGCTGCTGTGCGAGATGCTGCTCGAACAGAACGACATGGCGGGCCTCGAAGCCGCGGCAGGCGATGCGATTGCGTCGGGCGCCACGCCGACGCTCATGCCGTACGTGTTGCGCGGCTATGCACGCGCTGCACAGGGCAGGTCGGCGCAGGCCAATGAGGATTTTGCGCAGGCGCTGCTGAGCGAAGGCGCCTCGGTGCGCGACGAGCGGGTGGCGCACGCGATCATTGCCGATGTCTGGACGGCCCAAGGCCAGCCGCAGCGCGCGCTCGACCTGCTTGCCACGCTGCCGCCCGTTGGCGACGACACCGCCTCCCTGATCGCCATGCGCCGCTACTATGCGCGCGCGGCGCTCGCGCAGACCGCCGCGCCGATCACGGCTGCTGCGTCCGGCGAGCGCGTGGCCACGACGGCGCGCCCGGTACTCGACTGCACGGTGGACCAGTACGGGAGCGCCTGCGACGTCTACGCGGCCGATCCCGGCTTCGCGGACCGGCGCGCCGCGATCGTCGCTGCGCAGCGCGGCGATCGGGCGGCCGCGCTCGACGCGCAGCGCAGGGCCGTAGCCGCGGACCCGCGCAATCCGCAGCATCGGCTCGAACTGATCGACGCGCTCACCGCCGCGGGCGACACCGAAGGCGCGAAGCGCGAAGCGCGCGCCATGGCCGACGCGGGCCTGCTCGACGCGCTGCCGCCGCTTTCCGCCGCGTACATCGCGCAGCGTGCGGGAGACGACCGCCGCGCTTCGATGTACTTCGCGCAGGCGGACGAAGCGGGCCAGTTGCCGCCACAAGCCACTGGCGATGCGGGCTATAGCGCTTACCGCGCGACGTTCGACGCGCTGGCCGCGAGCTATTTCAAACGCGCGATCGATTACGGCACCTCGCCGCCGCCAGGCGTCGCGCCCGCCACGCTGGTGCAACTGCAAGACCTGCGCAACGCACACGCCGACGTCACGCGCGACTGGGGCGCGATCGCCTCTGTCAACTATCGCGGCTCAGGTTTGCAGCCCGGCGTGTCGACAGGCGAAGTGCCCGGCTCGTACAACAACTGGCAGATGGGCGTCGAAGGATACTGGCGGCCCTTCGGCACGCTCGGCGACCGCAACTTCGAGGTCTATGCGCGCGTCTACCAGGACGTCGGCGCGAAGGGCGACGCGCCGAGCGGCATCTCCACGGCGCTCGGGGCCATCGGCGCACGCGCGAAGCCGTTCGAATCGATCAACGCCGTGGTGGCGTTCGAACGGCTCATCCCCATCGGCTCGCGCGCGCCTTCCGACTGGCTGCTGCGCCTTGCCTACTCGGGCGGCATCGGCACCGAGCGGCGGCTCGACGTGCCTTCGTGGTGGACGGTGCAGGACTATGGCGAAGTCGGCCATTACGTGAGCAACGGCTGGAACTACGGCACAGGCTATATCGAGGCGGGCCGTACGTGGCGGCTCGACACCATCAGCCCGAAGCTCACGGTCTTTCCGTACGCTGTGGCCGGCGTGGATTACGATTCGAGCATCAACCGCAGCGTGCCGGTCGGGATAGGCGTGGGCGTCTCGACGCGCTACTGGTTCCGCGACAGCTTCTACGATGCGCCGCGCTCCTATGTCGACGTGACGGTGCAGTACCGCTGGCACGTCACGGGCGACGACCGGGCGGGCGGTGTGTTCTTCGGCGCCGTGCTCTCTTATTGAGGAAACCTGATGATCGTGCGGAGAATTGCTCAGGGCGTCGCGGGCCAGCAAGAGGCAGCGGGGCGAACGCGTTTGCGCGGTTTGCCGCGCTGCGCGCGCCTCGCGTGCGCCGTGCTGTGTGTGCTCGCTGCCGCCGGTTGCACGCTGCAGGTGCCCGCACACGCGGATGCGCTCGCGCAAGGCATCGTCTGGCAGCCCGACAACGACCATCTCGACTTGCGCGGCGACTGGGACAGGCTGGGCGTCAACGAGCTGCTGGTGCAATGGATCGCCGTCGACGACGTCGCGTTCATGGCGGGCGCCGGTATTCCCGCGCCGCGCGTGCCCGACTGGGTTCGCATCGCCAACGAGCCCTGGGCGCGCGGCGTGATCGTCGGGCTTGCGGGCTATTCGGACGAGAAGAAAGCACGCGAGAACGTCGAAACGCTCGTCGATCGTTCGCTCAAGCTCGCCGCTGTGCGCCCACCGGTGCACATCACGGGCTGGTATTTTCCGGTCGAAGTCGATCCCACCTGGGCCGACGCGCCCCGCATGGCGCCGCTGCTGGAGAAGCTGCCGCATCCGCTGTGGATCAGCGTGTACGACACCAGCAACATCGGCGGCGAGGCGCTCGCGAAATGGCTCGACTCCTGGCTCCCGCGCGATGTCGGCGTGTTGCTTCAGGATGGCTGCGGGGTTTATGCGCGTGGTCCGGCGGCGGCGCGCGAATATGCGGATGCCTTATCCGCGCATTTGGGCCACAAGCGCGTGCGCATCATCGCGGAGGCGTTCCGTCCCAAACAGGGCGGGGGCTTTCGCGCGGCCACGGCCGCCGAGCTGGCCCCGCAGCTCGAGGCGTATCACGGCTATCGCGTGTATCTCTTCGACGGGCCGCACTATATGTCGCCGGAACTCGTCGAGGGCCTGCTGCAGCAGCGCAAAGCGAAGAGCGCCGCGCAGTAGCGGCGCATTCGGCAAACGCGGCAAACGCGGCAATCGCGCGGCCCGCGCGCAGCATTCTCGCGGACTTCAGCGCAATTGCGCGAAGGCGATCAACAGCACCATGCCGCCGATGGCGCCGTCGAGCACGCGCCACGCACCCGCACGCCGGAACAGCGGCGCGAGCACGCGCGCGCCGTAGCCCAGCGCGACGAACCACACTGCGCTCACGGACATTGCGCCGATCGCGAAGGCGAGGCGGCTGCCTTGCGGTTCTCGCGCGCCGGCCGTGCCGATCAGCAGGAAGGTGTCGAGATACACGTGCGGATTGAGCCACGTGAACGCGAGCGTCATGAGGATGATCGGCCAGGCGCGCTGCTCAGGCGCATCCGCGGCGGCATTGCTCTCCAGTACCGCATGCGAAGGGCGCACCGCTCGGCGCAGCGCGCCGATGCCGAACCACACGAGCCAGGCGAGACCCACGTACAGCACGATGTGCACGAAGGTCGGATAGCGCTCGACGAGCGCCGAGGCGCCGCCCACCCCCGCGCCGATCAGGATGAAGTCGGACAGTGCGCAGAGCAGGACGATCTTGCCGACGTGCGAGCGCAGGATGCCCTGACGCAGCACGAACGCATTCTGTGCGCCGATCGTGACGATGAGCGAGGCGCACAGCGCCGCGCCGTGAGTAAAAGCGAGCCAGTTCATGACGGTTGCGGACAAAGTAGGAGCGCGGGCGGCGCGGTGCGCGGCGCCTGCGGTCAATGGACATCAACAGGGAATGGCGCTAGTCTGCCGCCAGGAGCCGCATAAGAAAAGCTCATTTTCATTAACTGGATTAAGGAACGCTAATGCTTGACTATGCCTTGCTCGATGCGCTCGCCGCCGTCGTGCGGCATGGCTCGTTCGATCGCGCCGCGGGCGCGCTCAACGTCACGCCGTCGGCGGTTTCGCAGCGCGTGAAGCTGCTGGAGGAGCGCGTGGGCACCGTGCTCGTGAAGCGCGGCCAGCCTTGTGTCGCGACGGCTTCCGGCGCGCTGCTATGCCGTCACACGGAGCGCGTGCAATTGCTCGAGGCGGAGCTCGGTGGGGCGATGCCGACCTACACGAGTGCGCTGGGGGCAGCGCGGCCGACGCTGCGGGTGGCCGTCAACGACGACAGCGTAGGCACCTGGTTCATCGACGCCGTGGCGGCGTTCTGCGTCGAGCGCGGCATTCTGCTCGATCTCGTGATCGACGACCAGGATCACACCGCGCAACGCATGCGCGACGGCAGCGTGCAGGGCGCCGTCACGACGCAGGCCGAGCCCGTGCAGGGCTGCCGCTCGACACGCCTCGGCCGCATGCGTTATCTCGCGGTGTGCTCGCCGGCGTTCTTCGAGCGGCATTTCGCGCAAGGCGTGACGCGCGACACGCTGCGCCACGCGCCGTGCGTCGAGTTCAATCCCAAGGATCAACTGCAAAAGCGCTTCATTCGCCGCATCACGCGCGCGCAGATCGACGCGCCGCTGCACTGGATTCCGCACGTGGCCGGGTTTCTGCGCTGCTGCCTGGGTGGTCTAGGCTGGGGCATGTGCCCCGAGCGCATGATCGCGCCGCACCTCGCGCGCGGCGAACTCGTCGAACTTACGCCCGGCCGCGCGCTCGACGTCGAACTCTACTGGCAGAGCTGGCGGCTTTCCATAGGCTGGCTCGACGACTTCGGCGCGATGCTCAAGGTGCGCGCCGGCGAATTTCTCGATCAGGGCCGCGGCGCGTAACAGACGGGAAGCCGCGAGAAGAGGCGAGAACAGGCGAGAACAGGCGAGCCGCGCGATATCTTCATTCGTTTGTCTTTATCCGCGGATTCAATAGTGGTTTAGTGTGCATACTTTCGGTGCGTATGATGGCGCTTGTAACATCACCGTATTGTTGCTATTCGTCTCCTGCGAGTTGCACAATGTCCGCATTGACGGCCGGCAATGCGCCTAAAGCAATATCCAAAATCCATTAATTGCTTTTCGAATAGTGGAATGTCTCGATATTCCAGACATGTGGAGAACGCAAGCTTCGTGCGAGAATCTCGCTGCCAATAGACTGACGTTTAGTATGTGATATGTCTGATGCACCTATGTCGAATAGGTGTATTGCGTTTCATTGATCGGTCACGTCACGTGTGTAAGAGTGGAGTCGGCGTGATGCCGGTCAAGGCCGTAAGACTGGCTATGGACGGGCATTCCGGGCATTGTGCGTCCACCGGACGCAGCGGGCGCTGTAACAATTCAGTTATGTTGAAATCTCACGCCAGTAGTGACATCCAGCCTGAAACCGGTTATTTTTTCCACACTGAGATTGTTAAGTATCATCAAATCGGCAAAAAAGTTCACGGATGTAAAGAAACCAACATTGGAGGCTTACAGTCGGAACTGAAAGCTCCGCCATCCCGGTTTTTGCGTTTGGCATTATCGTGTGAAAATTGCGTTTTTCCTGTGGATTGCGAGTTGGACACGCTATAATCCGGACGTGGCAGAGTGCTTATTCGACCGGCATATTTGAATCGTTTCCACGTGCACGAGGTGCATTATGACGAAATTAGATACCGGCAGCGTTTGGCAACAAACCATTGACCTTCTGTCCGCGGCTTCCGAGCCGCTAAGCCTGGACAGCGAATTCGAAGGCGGCAGAAGCTGCAAACCGGTACCCATCACACGCGGCGCGTCGGAGGCGGCCAACCGGCGGCGCGCCACCGTCCGGTCGTGGGATGCGCAGGGCATCACCTTGATCCGGCGGCACGATCCGGACAGCATCACGGTTTGCTGGAGCGATGCCACGTATGGCCGCTACTCCGACCAGTTATGGCGGGTCTGCACGGCGCGCCGCAGCGCCGTTTGTGCGCTGACCGGCGAGAAGATCCGCCGCGGCGACGCGGTGTTCCGCCCGAGCCCCAATCGCCGTCACCGCCCGGCCAATGCCGACGCGATGATCCTCGCGAGCAAGCTCGACAACCTTCCCAACGCCGTCGTCGCGGCGCGTCTGGACGAGGCGCTGGCCGCCTGAGCGGCTTGCCCGGGCGTACCGGTCGCCCGCGCGGGTATGCCACCCGGCGCTCTCGTGCCACGAGGCTCGTCATACCTCGTCATGCCAACGTCATGAAGCTGCGCAAAAAAGCCGGCGCCCCAAGGGGCGCCGGCTTTTTTATGGAGCGAGAAAGGCGGGTTGCCACCGCCCGCCGGAACAGGCGCAACCGGCGCCCGCTCCGGCAGTGCAGCCCTCAAACGGTGGCGTCGCGGGCGTTTTCCTCTTCGAGCGCGTCGCGCGTCTCGGGCATCGCAAGCCAAACCAGCAGCACCGCGGCGGCGCCTGCACTCGCGAGCGCGAGGAAGCTCACCGTATTGCCCAGGTGATCGGCGATAAAGCCGGCAAGCGCCGTCGAAAGCGTCGCCCCAATCCCCGCCGAGAGTCCGAAGAGCCCGATACAGAGGTTGTAGCGGCCCTTGCCGCCCGCCACGTCGGCGGCGATGAGCGGCAGCATCACGCCGAACACGGCGGCCGAAAGGCCGTCGAGCATCTGCACCGGCACGAGGAAGTACGGGTTGCCGACGGCGGCGAACAGCAGCGCCCGCAGCGGCAGCGCGCAAAAGCCCAGAATCAGCACGGGGCGGCGCCCCCAGGCCTGCGCGGTGCGGCCGACCCAGGGCGACATCAGCGCGACGATGGCTTGAGGCACGATGATGCATGCCGCAATCACGAGCTGAACGTTGTCGCCCATGCCGGCCGTCACTTCGCCGGCGGCGAGGTTGAGCATCGCGGCGTTCGAGAGGTGGAACAACACCACACAGGCCGCGAAGGTCAGCATGCGCCGATCGCGCAGCAGGTCGAAGATCGTTTCGCGAGGCTCGCCGGCGACTGCCGCGCTGGCCTTGCCGGGCTTGGCCGCGGGTTTGGCGTAGGCCGCGTTCTGGTCGTACTCGATCATCGCGAGTGCGACGAGCGCGGGCAACGCGAGCGCGGCCGTCAGCCAGAACACGGAGCGCGGCGACCAGTACTCGCCGCACAAGCCCATCAGCCCGGCGGCCACGGCGCTGCCGATCGAGGCCCAGCGCGCGTTGCGGCCGAGCCGGTCGCCCAGGTTCTGGCGGCCCACCAGCGCGAGCGCGAGCGCGGCCATGGCAGGCACAAGCATGCAGCTGGCGAAGCCGTGGAAGACCTCGGCGGCCATCACCGCCACGACAGTCGGGCTCGCGGCGAGCAGGACGGCCGAAATGATGATCGCGATGATCGCCCACGCGGCGGCGGCCTTCTTGTTGCGCAGGGCATCCACGGCCGCGCCGCCCGGCACCTGGCTCACCATCGCGCTGATCGTGCCCACCGAAAGCGCCAGGCCGATCTCGCCCTGGGTCCATTTGTGCGACGCCAGATACGAGGCAATGAACGGCCCGAAGCCCGTCTGCACGTTCGCCACGAAGAAGTTCAGCCAGTCGAGCGCGCGCACGCTGCGCTGGCCTGGATTGGGTTGTTGCATGGTGCCGTCCGTCATTTGGCACCGTGGGCATTGGCCGCCGAGGCGACGGGCGATGCAGCGGGCGCTGCTTGCGCAGCCGAAGCGGCCGGGGCCGGAGGCGGCGGGGCGGCGGGTGTCACGGCGCGCACCGGCTGGTCGGGCGTGTAGGGCGGCGAGGCATCCACCTGCTGATCGCTCATTTCAAGCTGCGCTTCGAGCGTATTGTTCTTCGTGACGAAGCGCAGCGCCGACCAGTCGGCCGCGATCGTATGACGTTTCTCGAGCGTGCCGCTCACGTCGAGCACAACGGCCTGCGGGGCGGCGCTGCCGTCGAGCAGCACGTCCACCACGCGGCCCACCTTGCCGCCGTTGGCGCGTTCCACGTCCGCGTCGAGCATGGGCAGGCGCGTCGCGCTCGCCTCGGGGTTGCCGGGCTGCGGCGCACCGGCCTTGGGCCGGTCGGGCACCTGCAGCTGGCTTGCCGGCAGCGCGAGCGTGATGGCCGGCGTCTTCGGCTGGGTATTCACGCGCACGCCGCTCCACGGGAAGTTGGCCTTGCGGTCGCCAATGCCCATGAAGCCTTGCAGGTTCACCACGACGTCGACGGGTTTCCCGCCGGGACCCGTGACCATGTCGACGGCGCGGCCCACGACCTTGCCGTCCGTCTTTTGCACTTCGCTGTCGAGCAGCGTGCGGAAGGTGCCGCGCTCGAGCGTGCGCACCTGCACGATGGGCGCGGGGGGCGGCGCCGGCGGGGCGCTTGCGGGCGCGGGCGGCGGGGGCGGCGGCCGGCGGCGGTGCACCGGCGCGGGACGCGGCTTCTTCGGCGCAGGCTTCGCTGTGCTCTCCGTTTCCGGCTCGCTCGCCGCCTCGGGCGCAGACGCGGCCTCCGGCTCGCTCGCGGCCGGCTCGGGCTCCACGGCCACGGGCGCTTCCGGTTCGGGCGGCGGGGCCGGCCGGAACAGGCTGCAGCCCGAAAGCGTGAGCAGCATCAGCAGCGTCAGGGCGTACGGAAAGTGAAAAACAGGACGTGCGGAACGCAAGATGCCGCGTCTCATCTACTGAAACTCCTTGGAGCGGCCGGCGCGACGTACGCGCGGCAGGGGGAAACCGGGTCGGGATGCGTGAGTGTAACCCGCGCACCGGGCCGATCCGCTTAATGGCGACGTAGGCGACCTGCGTGGCTTCGGCGTCGCAAGCGCCGCGCCGGGCGGCAGGATGCGCACGCGAGCAGAGACGACGGCGTTTCGTCACACGAAACCGGCCCCGGCCTGCGCGGCAACGGCCCGCTTCGCGCCCAGGTGTAAACGCGGGGACGGCCCACGCCACGTGCCCTGTACACGGGCATATAAGCATCGCGGCATGAACGCAATGCGACTCATGCGATGGGAGCACAAATCGTGTTCGCCTAACCTTCGCTCCATCCATAAAGAGATGTCAAAACGATGAGCGCCCGGAAGTTGAAGAAGGCGCCGGCAACGCGTCGACACGACTAAATCATTCGAGACAAACCTGATGACGGATCGGGCTGGTGAGCCGTGAACCGTTTCAGCATGCTGATAAAGGAGGCACTCACCATGATCGAACCCCACGCGCAGCCGCTCGCCGGTGCGACCACCGCCGAAGTCGAGTCCCCAGAGTCATTGGGCTCGGCCTCGGGATTCATCGACCGATATTTCGACATTGCCGCGCGCGGCAGCTCGCTGCGTCAGGAGGCGATTGCGGGCGTCACGACCTTCCTCGCGATGGTCTATTCCGTGTTCGTCGTGCCGGGCATGCTCGGCAAGGCGGGCTTCGACACCAGCGCCGTGTTCGTGGCCGTGTGCCTGACCACGGCATTCGGCTCGCTGCTCATGGGCCTGTGGGCGCGCCTGCCGATCGCCATCGGCTGCGCCATTTCGCTGACGGCGTTTACCGCCTTCGGCCTCGTGCTCGGCAAGGGCCTGAAGCCCGAAGTGGCGCTCGGCGCCGTGTTCCTCATGGGTCTCGTGTTCACGGGCATTTCGGTGACGGGCGTGCGCTCGTGGATCCTGCGCAACCTGCCGCACGGCATCGCGCATGGGACGGGCATCGGCATCGGCCTCTTCCTGCTGCTGATCGCCGCCAATGACGTGGGCCTCGTCGTGAAGAATCCGGGTGCGGGCCTGCCAGTCTCGCTCGGCCATATCACCTCGCTGCCCGTGATCCTTTCGGTGGTCGGCCTCGCCGCGATCTTCGGCCTCGTGCGCCGCCGCGTACCGGGCTCGATCCTGATCGTGATCGTCGCGATCTCGGCGCTCGGTCTCGCCATCGATCCGGCTGTGAGCTTTCATGGCGTGTTCGCGTGGCCGTCGCTTTCGGCGCCGGGTCATGCCTCGCTGATCGGCGCGATGGACGTCAAGGGCGCACTCT
>Ga0123352_10006655_pt1 | contig 17729 bp, 9 predicted proteins | sample TergutLab28metaG_FD_89700 | JGI IMG/M metagenome (GOLD analysis project Ga0123352, IMG submission 89700) | Labiotermes labralis P1 segment gut microbial communities from Petit-Saut dam, French Guiana - Lab288 P1 | ecosystem: Host-associated > Arthropoda: Insects > Digestive system > Gut ... | reverse complement strand
TAAAATCTGACTTTGAAAAAAAACTGTTATTCCACTGAAATAAAAATCATATTGTACTGGAACATTTTATAATTTATATGCCGCCTCTCCCCTCCCCCCCCCCCCGCAGTCATATGATTGAAATTTTTACCTCACATTTGTAGTATGTGTAGTGCACCATACTTTGTTCAATTCTGTGGAAACTAAAAAGTGTAACATTCTAAAGTTGATCCAAATATAAAAGTAGCATATGATTAGACACACTTCTTGCCTTAATTTCTGTGTGAGTGGTCATTCTTTTGTATTGTTGACATATATATATATATATAAATGAAGTGTAATTTTTTACTCTCTGATAACTGTGGAGACCAAATGTTCATTATCCATATGTAACCCTATAAAACATCACTTACATAACACAAGCCACTGAAGAGTTTTAAGGTGTAATTTTGTAATACCACGTGATATGCAATATTTTACTTTTATGCAGAATTGAACTCAGTAATAATGAGCACATATGTAACGAAGTTAGGGATTTAGTGAATAATTTTATCTCTGAGCAAAGGTTACAAACATTTACCTTCCAATGTCCAATGGACATATCAAGCAAAGTTTGTTTGCTCTACCTTGTGTCATGCATGGCAGCCAGCCTCTTTTGAATACTCAGTGGTGTTGAATATCCCACGATTTTCCCATTTCTCATCAGTTACTTCTCTGGGCTTGTGAGCCCAGCCTTCCATGCAATTGAAGATTCTGACCGCAGCAATGTTACTAAAAATCTTTTCATCTAAATCAGGAATTACTATGTGACCTTAGTCCCCTCTTGGCCCCACCACCTGCAGTCATCATTTTTACAAAATCTGGTAGTTTTGAATAGACATGGGCTGAGGGAAAGGACACTGGTGTCTGCCATCTTCTCTAAACCTTAGATACCCATTCCCACATAAATTTAGGAACCAGTGATTTAATCTTCTTGAATCTTTTGGGAAATCATAAGCTCAAAATTTGGAATGAAATTTTGTGGCATAGGTTACAGATCAGTGGATAATTTTACCCTGAACAGACAGCATGTCCTTAAATAAAAAGAAGTGCCTTTGTTTTCACCAGGAATTTAAATGAGTAGTCAGTTACAATGTGGTGAAAAAAAATGTCAAAGTGAGCAAACAGTTTATTATCATATACACTTTCAACTTTATGGAAAAACAAGGAAGCATTTGTATCTGAATTTGAAAACAACTTCATTATAAATAATAAAATGAGGAAATGTGACCTGAGCAATATTGATCAAGCACTGCTGGTATGGTTTAAGAGCTCAGAGGAATGCTGGTTTCCCCATCGACAACACCATTTTCAATATACAGGCAAAAAATATTGTTTCATAATGTATCTATGACCATTTATACGTTTACTTATAAATGTTAGCATATGTGTATATGTATGTATTTTCATAAATATGTGAAACGTATTCTATTTGTGGCATTTACTTACTATAGTATATTTTACTTTTACTATATAACACATGGAGGTTTTTATGTTCCTGGATCTTATGAACACCAGCTATATCAAGAAAATAACCCAGTTGTTTGTGACTCATTATAACCGAGTTAAACTGTGCGTCTTTTTGTGTCTATATATATACTTGATAAAGATTAAAAACAGGAGACAAAGATGATGTAAAGACTAGTATAATGGACAAGTGCAGTGAAAGTTGCAATGTCCAGCACCTCTGGAATTGTGATTTTCCAGATACAGGTATTAGGAAGTTATACGTAGTGTGTGTCTTGGTCTACCCAACAACCTTATGGACAGACCTAATCAATTTGTCATTTGGTACTGTACCATATTTACTGTTGCACTTTCTGTTCATTTTTTCATCATACACACATAACATGGTGTGTATGTTTATGCGTATGTGTGCCTAATCTCAAAAAACAACAAGATACCCCATTAAATGCTTAGGTTATCATATTCACAACACTGCTGCCGCCTGATGGAATAGTGATGTGCAGTGGACCTGTCACATAATTGTTGGTTAATAGAGCTTTCTGGATCATCTATTGCTAGATATTGCAGCTCTTACTCTATACTGGCCATGTGTGGCTGGTCAGTTTTGAACATTCAGTTGACCAAATCAAGGAAGTTTTCTTGTGATTTTGCTATAACTTTTTTTCAGGCCAAAGCAGGTGGTAAGAAACTGCAGAGGGTAGCACTGTCTGTAAACTTGCATGGTATAAAAGTAGTCGATCTAGGTACAGAAGATACTCATCTTGAGGTTTCTATATACAGGTAAGTTATAAGGAATTAAGATGCAACATATATTTTTATAATGAACAGTACTTACAGTGTGGGCTTTAGTTTAAATCTTGACTGAACTAATACTATGTACAAACAGATGTAAATAATAATTCTTGTGTACAATAGTATCATAAAAGCCAAAGCTTCTTTCTTTAAGGGAACCTGAGGTTTCATTACTGTGTTTACAGGAACCTACTCTTAGACCACATCCTAAACCAGGTAAATACAATCCACCCCCACACAACATCTTTCACTGAGACCCATTTACATATTGTTCTTCCATGTCTGGTTCAGTTTCCTGGGTGACTGACCTCCTTGCAGGTTTTCTACCAATATGTTGCGTATGTCCAATCATGCATGCTAACTGTCCCATGCACCTAATTCTCTTGGTATGATCACTGTAATGATTTATAGTGAATTGTACAAATTACTAAGCTATTTATTATGTAACGAATGTATGGATGTACAGTACATTCAATCCTGGAGTACATGCTGACCATCAAAAAAATTTCAGATCTTGGCTGCATCACAACCTGAAGAAAAAGTCTGTTATTACAAGGTGTTTGGATACAACACTTATGTAACTTTCAATATGCAATTTGTGTTAATAATTTTTAGTACAATTATAAAAATTTTTATTTATATGTGGGGTGATACCACACACATATGTGTGATTCAGCATTTATAGCTGACAAGTTTCAGAATGTGCTGCATGTGTCCTAAGTATTGTAGCTTCCTGAAGATGGCAGTGGTTTATGGCCAAAACATGCAGTAGCATCAAGTACTATATATTTTTCAGTTCCTTGCAAATAAATTCATATCTATTGCACAAGAGATGTATAATATTAAAAAGTTCTGTTGCACTACTGCCATCACTGACACTGTTACTGTTATTGCTACTACTGATACTGCTGTTGCTACTGCTAATAAATAATTATGACTACTGCTGTTATGATGTCTGTAATAAAGATAGCAATATTAGCAACGAGGATAGCTCAGTTGGTATAGTGGTTAGTTCATGGGTCACACATTTGAGGAATTGTGTTTTGATTCTTGACTGGGGTAAGAAACTTTACACCCCTCCAAAGTACCTGGACTGGCTGTGAAGTCCACTCAGCCTTCTGCTAAGTAGATACTGGGTCACTTTTGCTGGGACCAAAGTGACTGAAGCTTGAAGCCCCCCCTCCCCCCCCCCCCCCCCAAACTTTAGTCATTCACTGTTGTGGCATCTATAGTACTTTTTGATGCACAGGTAGAATACCAGGGTTTGAATTACCTGTATGCTTAGTATCTTGTTTGTTCAGTAAATTTTGTTTTGTGCTCAGTAATGTGGAGCCTTGAGACTTTCTTTCAAAGGTTTTACTGTGCTATGAAGTTAGAGCACTGATTTCTGCTGTAACCAATTGGATTCATGTGCAGTCAGAAAGAGTGCAAGGACAAGTATCTGCCAATTTTCTTTTGATGCATAAGTTGATTTGATGTACATTTACATTTACAAAACATATCCCAGACTATAAGATATTTAAGATTTATAGCATTATTTTTGCCACACAAATAAAAGTCTGACCAAAATATTTTGGTACTTCCTGATGTTGGAATCTTTTTCAGTAGAACTTCCAAGAGTCAGAGTTATGTAACTACCTGTGTTGTCAACGCAATATAGGAAAGTATCTGAAAAAAATGTTTTTTTTTAAGGATTTCTTACTGCTCTGCTGATGCTGCACATGATCGTGTTTTTGCTTTTATTGCTACAAACAGCAATGAAACAATGGAGTGCCATGCATTTCTTTGCCCTAAGAGAAAAATGGTAAGTGAAAACAAATTTGATTACAAGGCCACAATATGTAATATCATTGTACTTTATTCTCAACTCTTCACCATAAGGTGTACTTGACGAATAGATACACATTATGCTACGTTCCTTCTGAACATACTATTTTTTGGCTTCTAACTGCCTCCCATCGTACCTATCCCAAATACAGTAAAAGGAGTCTGAATTTTGATGCCAGTTTCAAAATTGTTTCACACTAAGACCAAAAAAATGCATATCAACTGAAATGTTGACATCAGTATTTGCAAAAGCAAAGGAAAATCACGGTGTATATACTTATTCATGCCTGTAACATGTGGCCCTGCAAGAGTGTAGTACAGTACAAAGATTATATAAGGTGAGTTTTATGTAAGAAACTCACTTGTATGAAACTTAGTCTAATTCTAACATTGCACTTATTTTTTTCTTATTCATATTCTTCCGTTATTTAAGTTTGCTTGTATGTGGTTATATAGTGATATGAGAAATTTAAATTTAGTGCATGCCTGTACCTACCATATTTACACAACTGTAAGATGATAATGCATATAAGATGACACTCCACCACTGCCTTCAGTTTTCACAAATACATACACATGTAATGTTGTGTGCATTTATAAGGTGACTTTTCGTTTTTGAATTATTATGAAAAAATGTTTATCATATATTTGGGTAAATATGGTAATATATATACATACATACATATATATATATAAATTCACTTCAGAAGGATTTACAAGTTAGTGAAAAGAAAATATGCTCTGTGACATTAAGTATCCTGTTTCAGGAAAGGCAAAATACTTGGGCTGATGTTAAAGGTTTTGTTCACATTGGACATAATATTCTGTGAAAGACAAGTTTTTGCAGCTGTTACATTACATTAAGTATCCTGTTTCAGGAAAGGCAAAATACTTGGGCTGATGTTAAAGGTTTTGTTCACATTGGACATAATATTCTGTGAAAGACAAGTTTTTGCAGCTGTTACTTGGTATATAACATGAAACGTGTTTGCTGACAGAAGAACAGCTACAAGAAAACACATATTTTGTTTTTGATACAAATTATATTTATATAATACATACAGATGTACAATGAGATTTAAGAAGTTATACATGCAGTGACTTCCATTTTTCTGGTTCTCTGGGCAGTCACAAAAGAACTGAAGGCCTGCCTAAAAATGTGTATGAGCACATTCCATATTTTAAGTATACTGAATCAACAGCGATTGGTGAAACAACTTCTTATTAGTTTAAGACTTTTAAGAAAACTTGACATCAGGCAGCAGAAAGGCTCATAGGACCTGTTCTATTAGGATACTGGCAAACTAGGATACATTTACTGTTGATATGAATGTGTTAATATTGTTCTTATATATGAAAACAGACCTAAGTAAGATTACACAGTATATGGTGAGTACTGTCCTACAGAGTGGTAGAAAATGGTAAATAGTACTGAAAGACGTATTTGTTCAATAACAGGCACAAGCAGTCACATTAACAGTGGCACAGTCCTTCAATACAGCCTATGAACTGTGGCAAATATCACAAGAGAGCTCCTGCCTGAGGAATCAAGAACTTAGGCCATGCCATGAAAACAAGAAAATATCAGGTGATTATATAAGCCTCCACAGATTATATTTACGTCTTCAGTTCAGTGAACATTAAATGCCTACAATTTTAATGACAGTATGCCAGTAGCCTCATTACTTGTAACGGCTATGTAATACATTTGAAGTCAGTTGCTGCAGGGTTCATATTGAAAGTTGTCAAGGGACAGGACAGTTTATGCATAATTTCAGATCAAACCAGTCATGATATGATTATCTGTGGTTACATAGGACATAGTCAACACACCTAAGTTTTAGGTGTTTAATAAAGTGACATGTTTCGACCCTTAGGTCATTATCATGTAATATACGGCATAAAAGAGAAATACAAAAATGTCTTGCAAGGCGCTTTTGTAACCATTAGTCTGAAAGCACAATGGGTATATCCATCCTTAAGATTATCTATATGTTTATGAGAATAGTAGTTCACTAAGTCACAGTTATTCTAAGACATTGTCCAATGTGTGAAGTATGCTTTATATAAAAAGCATTTGTGGAGTTGGCCATACTACCATCTGACATAAAAGGTAAAGCTGTCAAGCTGTCCTTGTGCATGCCATGAAGTCATGGAGGTGGGGAGTGCTGTATATTTATTTTATTCATTTATTTTATTTCCATACATCCCATTTAGGTACATACCACGGAAATGGAAAAAGTCACGTACAATGTGCATCTTCAAGCAACTTACAATTGGTTTAACTAATATCAGGTAGAAAAGAATACTTGACAACTACAGTAATAACTTAAATTAACATTATACACCGGATATTAAAAGATTGCATAAAATAATAAAATAAATAAGTTTAAAAAATCAGTCCATATAGTAGGATTTACATGTCCTTGTCCTCATTGTATTTGAAGTATTCTTCCATTGAATAAAAAGAATGATGATATAAAAATGTCTTAAGAGATAATTTGAAGTATTTCATATCATTGGCCAAAATTTTTATATGTTGTGGTAAGTGATTAAAAGCTTTAGAATGTGTTACATATGGTCGTTTATAGATTTTGGTTATATTAACAGTTAGTAGATGAAGATTAGTGTTGTTCCTAGTTATGTATTTATGAATTTCCCTGTTTGAGGTGAATAAGTTTTTGTTTTTAACTGTAAATAAATTTAGTGAGAAAATGTATTGAGAATACAATGTCATAATTTCCATGTTTTTAAACGCTTCCCTTACTCTAGTGTTGGTTATGATTCTAACAATTTTCTTTCGTAAAATAAACATTTTTTTAACATTGGAAGATCTCCCCCGGAAAATTATGCCATAACTCAAAAAGGAATGTATATAAGTGTAATAAATTGTTCTTAGTGTAGACTGGGGTACAATATGTTTTAGATTTCTTAAAGCATAACAAGCAGAGCATAGTTTGGTTGCTATCTGATCAATATGTTGATTCCAAGACAGTGTCTTGTGGATACTTAATCCCAAAAATTTAGTCTCAGTGGAATTTGAAATATTTTTGTGTTCATATTCAACTTTAGTTTTAACCTGATAATAATTTTTCGTTCTAAATTCCACGTAGTAGGTTTTATTGAAGTTCAGTATGAGTAAGTTGCTGTTAAACCAAGAGATTATGTTGCAGAAAGATTGATTAATATTAAAATTAAAATCTAAATTGTCTAGAATCAGTTATTAATAGACTGGTATCATCAGCAAAGAGAACCATACTGTTATTTTTAGTAATTATTTTTGGTAGGTCATTTATAAAAAGAAGGAAAAACAGGGGACCAAGAATTTAACCTTGAGGTACACCATTTTTCTTTATCAATTCCCATTTCGAAGAGCTGTTGTTGTTGTTGTTATTATTATTATTATTATTATTACTTTCTGATATCTGCAGGTTAGATAGGATTCAAATAGTGTTTTAAAATTTCCTTCAGTACCATATATCTCCACTCTTAACCTGGGCTTCATGCTTGGGCAATTTACCCATGTGGAAAAGAGCCCACAGTGGCAATAAATACTTCACATAAGTACTTGCTTACATATTATTACTCTTCTTAATATTTGGGGAATATTAAGTCCATAATCCTTGACACTCACATCTATGTGTATGGCATTTCTGGAAGGGTGAACCTCAAGAATAAGCTCCTGAGGTTAATATGTTATGAATCACTCTTTTCAGGCTGACCTATGAGTCACATTTACATTAAATGTACTATACATAGGTCTGCAGAAATAAACAGCTACAAACTACACATCTAGGGATTACCTGTACTTGAAATGCAAAGCATGAAGAAGGCAGTGTGAAAATAAATTAACCTTTAGTGGACAAATGGGACAGTGTAACCCCATTAAACACACACACACACACATATATATATATATATATTTTGGTTGTCTGAAAGGGGAAATACTGTCCTACTGTGGGAATATAAATTAAATAGTGCTATGGCCACAGCAAAAAACTGGCATTTAAGAGGCCATACACCTAAGGCTAAGTGGTACAGTAAGTTTTTCTTTGTAACATAATAATATCAGTAAGTAAGGATAAAAAATTTATTTGTAAGCTATATAGATGTAGTTACACACATTCAGACTTATAAGTGGTTTGTTTATCTGACAGGTTTCCACAACAAAATGAAGGAGAATAGCAGTAATATACAGCATATGAGTGAAAGCAAGACCCTATTAATTGATCTGTCATCAGAACAAGAGACTCTGAGTGAAAATGGAAACTCCTGGGTAAGTGAATGAAACTTATTGCTAACAAATGATTCCCTTAGAAATTAATGTAAATCATAGTAACAATTTTGTTAAAATACACATTGTGTAATGACCATGTTCTAACTGCATGTTTTGGTGTCATGTTGTATTCTCTCAACTGTTACACAATGTTTCAGTCAAATATGTCTAATAGTTATTTTTGACTGATACACTTAGTAATTCCATAGTTTAACCTGTACTGTGCTTAATGCTTGGTGTGGGTCTATGGCCATTCACTGACTGGGATTGTGGTTTGGAATACCACTGGGGGTATGGATGTCTGTCTTGTGTGAGTGTTGTGTGTTGTCAGGTACAGGTCTTTGCTTTGGGCTGATCTCTCATCCAGAGGAGTCCTACCACATGTGACGTGTCTAAGTGTGTTCATGAAGCTTTGATAATAAGGAATCCTTGGCCCACTAGGGACTGTTGCAGCCGGGGTGGGGGGTGGGGTGATGGTGGTTTAATGCTTATCATGCCATTAGTAATGTACAGTGTTAATATTATGTGGGAGCAAGCTTGTGAATTTCAGTGCCTTCACTGGACAGAGGCACATACCAATAACATGGGGTAAAGCAAGTTTTGTTGTGACTGAAGATACAAGGCAAAGCAATAAGTGTTTAAACTCCAACCCATATGCTCAATATGATGTATGTGATATAACTTAGTGGCTGCACCATTCAGTAAGAAGTGTCTGTGTTTGTGTGAATGTGCGCGTGTGTGAGGGCACTTGCGTATATGCATAAGCCTAATAATTGATATTCTCTCATTATTCTATAACATGTAGCAAGTCATTTTTCTAGTTATGCATATATATATATTAGGTCACTGCAGTTACTGAAAACAGACTGTTGTCATTATTTGCTTTAGAGGCACCTACATGCTTCAGTCAGTATTGCAGTCTTAATCTTTTAGAATAAAAGTTCTGCCCAGGTAGCAACACTGCTTATTTTGTCCAGCTCTCCACAGGAACTTTTTTAGTTCATGGTATTGATATTCAGTAACAATTGTGATTTTATAGTATCCTTCAAGGACTGTATAATGTGGAAGGGTTATCTATGAAAGTCATTGTTAGGAATTGGGTATGTAAAACTACCACATTTTAATTTCAGTACGATTCTTACTATTGATATGTACTAAAATTTTGTACCAATATTTACTTCTTCTTCTTCTTCTGTGGTGTTACAGTCCATGTAGCTTGACCTTAGCCTCCCTAATGACATCCATCCATTCTGATCGGTCAAGGGCTTTTCTTCTCCATCCTTTAATCCCTATCATTTTAAAATCCACCTGTATGCCTTCCTAACTTTGTTCTTCCAACCTTCCTTTTACCCTCCAATTTGGCATCTAAAGCACCCTTGGGAGTTCTTTTATTTTCCATTCTTATTAAATGACCCAGCCATTCAAGTCTTCTAATCTTGATGTCTGTTACTATATCTCTATTTCAGTATAGATTATTAAGTTCTTCATTTGTCCTGATATTCCAGGTCCCTCTGTCACAAATAGGTTTATATATTTTTCTACATGTTTTCCTTTCCCAGGTACTAATATTTACTACACTATCAAATAAGATATTTATCACAGTAAAACCTTGCAACACAGAGTGGAAGATTAAAGGCTGAAAATTTTTCACACAATATACTTCCTCAGTCTCACTGTTCTCTGTACCTAGGAAATTCAGTTCATGATTCATATATTTGGTTGCCATGTCTTGCCAATAGAACAAATATTCCATGCCATTTTGTAACAAGAGAGAAGTATTTTGCTAAGATCATGTAGGAAGTTAGATGAAAAATTGTTTTAATTTAGTTGAAGTAGCAAGTAAGAGGACCACTGAGTGTCATTTCAATTCAATTCAATTATTTTTGTTCATCTGATCAAGAAGGGGGTTGTAACCCACAGGATATAGAACATGTCAATTCCATTTAATTCCGTCAATGAGTATTACAATACATTACAACAGATACAAGCAGTCTAAAATAAGATAAAATACAATGCAGCCACTGTAAAATCAGCAGTCATAAAAAAGTTAACAATATGTACTAATTTAAACATACATTTCAGTTGTACAGTTTTATAATATGTTACTATGTAAAATTAATTAATATGTCAACAATTCTCAAGATGAAACTTTAGAACATAAAAAAAAGCTAAATAATAGTAAATGTTTTAAATCTTATTACATTTAAAATATTCATCCAAGGTATAAAATGAATGAAAGTACAAGAAATTTTTCAAGGCATGTTTAAGTTGAGTTCTATTATGGCAGAGTTCCTTTATTTGAGAAGGCAGACTGTTGAACACCCTAATCCCAGTGTAATACGTTCCCTTCTGATATACTCACAGTTTAGATATTGGCAGATGTAGATTCAATTTAGTCCTAGTATTGATGTTATGTATCTCAGAGTTCACCTTAAAATAATCCCCATTATCGATCACAAAAATCAAAAGTGATAATATATATGGAAATTGTAATGATAATATTTTTAAGTTCTTAAAATGTTCTCTACATGGATCTATATCTCTTATCCCTACAATGATTCTAATAATTCTTTTTTGTAATCTGAAAATAATGTTACTATGATGGGAATTCCCCCAGAGTATTAATCCGTAAGTCAATACGGAGCCTTTCTCATTAAGTGGTGTACACAGAACGTAAGAGCCCTTTATTTTCTTGTATATAAGCTGCTTACTGTCTAAGTCACTAACATTATTTTTTGGTTATTATTTTCAGGTTTGCTTTGATGATGACATATCTGAGAACTTGAACTCTAGCTTTACAAGGTTTGTGGTTTTAATTACTGGTTATGTGTAGTTCAGAAGTTAATACTACAACTCTTACACTTAGATGCTATGTAGACTATTAATATGACAGTGAACAATAACAGCAGTGGCAACAATAACTATAGCAGCAACAATAACAACAATGACAACAATGTGAATGGATTGATGTTTCTACCAGGATGGGTTGTATTATGGCAAAGCCTGTCCATTATTCTCTCTCTCTCTTCCCATAATTGTTCCTCTTTTTTTCTGTATTCACACTTTTCTTGCTGTAGTTCATTTTCTTTCCCTTGCTGTGTTTTCAGTACAGTCCTCTATCTTCTGAATCATTATTTGTGCAACATCTTCATTCCTGATGCTCTTGAATAACTCTTGTGCCTTCTGTGCACAATGCAGGTTTCAAGAACAATATCCTTCCATTCACCAACATTTCTGAATTTACAATTCAAAAGTCACTATCTCCACAGTTTGGAATGGTTTTGTACACAGTGTAAATGACTGCATATATTACAGATAGGAGCAGTTCATACCTCTTCCTGTAATTTGGTAAGTTCTATATTAGTAATAGACTTATACTTCTAATGTGACATTTTTATGTGATATCTTTATAAGTGTGCCAGCAAATTGCCTCACTCTATTTAAATTAACGTTGTCTTGTAATAGTATGAGTGTTGATGGTAATACAGGTCACATCTCTAAACCATTTCACTCAGGACCTGGCTGGCACTGAACCAGGGAATTTTCTGAACCATTGGTAGTCAGCATATTATGTTATCATAACACCTTACATTGACTTCATAAATTAAAATGTTACTGTTTTACACAATTTTAATACACTGGCTTCACATCAGGACTGTTAATTTAAACAAATTTTTCCACATTGATGCTAGTGCACTCACCTCAAAATATATTGCACATGTCCAGAACATATTAAGGCTTATGAAATTTACAATCACATTCTCACACTATGACAGTTGCTAGAAAATGCAGAGACTTACAGACTGTTACTGTCCAACATCTGATGTATATTAGACTAATCATGTACCACACGGTTCGTCACATTCTACACTCCAGCTGGGTTAAGCTATGTTTGTCTCTGAATGTCACTGAAGTTTGAAGATGGATGTACTGTTGTCACAGCTGTACAGTAAGCCTACAGTTTTTTGAGATGTGATGCAGCATAGTTGAACAGAGGGTATTTATGTAGCCAATGGCAAGGTGTTACATCCCTGAAGACTATAATATTTATACTTATAGGTGTGAGCTCCTCAATTAGCAGATATGCTCATTAGTGATACACGTTGTACATTTTTTAACCCTTCAGTGATGGGGTTTAATTCCCAACTAATCTTCAAGACAGAGGGTCTTTAAACTCCCAGCACTTTTAAATGCATTCACAGCCATATGGTGCACCTATGCCAGCAGCATATGAGGCATTAAAGATCTGTACAGTGTACTGAGACCTCTCATTTATCGCAATTTATTAAGACCAGCCATGTTCAACAAGTGGTTGTAACTGTATTTTATATTTCAGGATAACAAGTAGTCAAAAACAGCAGAACCCAGTCATCACCTCTCCACAGCATCATCTACATATCCTTGCCAGCAGTAGTGGGACAAGTGGATGGGGAAGTAAACATTCCAGCAGTTTGCTCTGGTCTTAGCAATCTTGGCCTGATTCTGACATGCCCCACCAAATGCTGTTATATTCTTGCATTCCTGCACATTATGGCTTCAGGCAATCACAGTATGGAAATGTGCCACTTCAAAAGTGGGGAGTTTTATATTACTTTGTGAATGCATTTTTCATTTCATGGTTGTGTGTACAAAGATTAAGCTTATCAGTATGAATGTGTGTCAACACATTTGTAAATATGCTGTTCTTTGTAAATGGAAATGTACAGATTTGCAGTAACTACTTTATATAATTCTAAATACTGGTACACAGAATTATGTTCTTGTGGTACATATACCATCCAGATATTTTTATTGTTAACTATTATAATTCAATTATTCACACAGTTTTGATATATCATACAGCATTATGTATGAACACAGTAATGTATTACAGCCTAGATAAGTAACCCTTATATGCAACACCATATTCACTACCATTACACCAATGGCAGGTATTTCAGTGATGTGATTCCTTAGAAAAAACTTTACTTATAATATCTGTTTAACATTCAGTTAAGACTACCTACTTAACACTGCTGCATGCATTTTAATGGGAAGTCCTCATGCTGCTACAGTCTGGTCTTAACTGAACACTGAACCAGGCACAGAAAATTTACACTTGCATTTATTAAAAAGACACACTTCATCGTGAAATTAAGAACTTTTTGTCACACAGAACTTTATTGGCATGAATGAATGAGGTGTATAAAGGACACTGACCCTCTGTGTTACAAATGAAGACTGAAGTGTTCTGTTTATTTCTAATTACTACTTACATGGTATACTGATATACACAGAAATACAGCATAAGTGTATGTTTTGTATTCCACACGAAATGGTATGCCGGCGGATACTTCGTAATGCAATAATGACATATTCATGAATATGTAGATATTATCACTGTATCAGTTAATGGTGCTCCATGGATCAGTAAGATCTGTTATTTTTATAATATCAAAGATTTATTGTGAAATGTTGTGGATATATGTTACAATTTGTGTAGTGGAACATGTGGCTTATTTCCGTATTCACCAACATTTACATAATGGGATATTATGTGTTTGCTGCTTTCTGAAATATATATAAAAACAGCAAATTTGGAGAGAAATCTTATCTGGATATTTCTGTTCTTTTGGGATATGGCGACATAAACCCATTGACATGATGCCATATCCCAAAAGAACAGAGCCGTAAACTGCACTGCTGCAAGAGCCTAAGAACTTGCAAATCATATATGCATAATGTGTTACAATTACAGTCTTCTGGGATGTGACACCATGTACTTTGGTTCCAGATACCAACATTTTGGAGGAAATTGCTGCCTCCATCTTCAGAGTAAGTGAAGGAAGTAGGCAGCAGTTTCCTCCAAAACATTGGTGCCCCTCTACTGAACTAGACAGCATCACATTCCAGAATGTTAATAATCACTACCATGAGAATCTTCTATGAAGATTTGTCACATCTCTGTTGACAGCATATTTGCAACGTTAGGTAGCTGAGTTTGAAGATGTTCTTTTTTTGTCTTCTTCAGTAATGGAAATATAATTTCAGTGTTTACGAGTATTTTCATTAAAACAAATATAAGACATTTACTTTTCACTGTGTATGTAGCATGTGAAGTTATAACTTAAAAAAACAGTAAGAGATGTGGCACAGAAATGGAAAGAAGAATATTTATAATATTTACTGCTATAAACAATGTCATTTTCACACAGACATCCTATGAACTTTTCCCCGAGCACGGCAGCTGTTGCAAGACCTTTACTGAATAAAATGAGTCCATCCACCAGGAATGTATCATTAAGTGGAAATAATTTAAAAATCTAAGGGAACACTTAATTTGGAAGTTCTACCCATTCATTGAGTTTCTGATGCATATTTTATTCTTCTAAGTACATTATATACACTGTCTTAGAAAATGCTTACTCAGCTATTTATGCATAAAATATTTTCCCATTTTAGAAATTCCATGTTTACATGCATTTATTTTATGATTTGCAAAATATTACCTGGAAATGTCATAACAGCTACATTGTCTTCCATATAAGTTAATCAGTGGTCCATATTGAGCATATGTTAATCAGGACTCTGTCTTCTTAAACAAAAATTTGATATTTTGTTAATAATGATAACAATGGGAATAACAAAAACACAAGAAGTGCTGTTCTTTTTAACAGGCTCAGGTTAGAAATACAGATAACGAAAATAAATTGATTTCTTTTATGCTGAATATTTCTTCTCATATTATTTCAGTTATACATTTCTGTGAAAATTTGGAATTCAAATATGGGCGCAATGCAACAGGTGACATGAACTGCCAAGAAAGTGGCATTAAGATGTTCTTCCAAGTGATAAGATCACACTTCAAAGGAGGGTAGAGTAAAACAGATAAAGTATAAGAACATTTACCTCTTTAATTCAACTGCAAGAAAATTATCTGATACAGGTCATCCATTGATTTCCAGGAAAAAATCACTAATTATGTTCCTAATGAAACTTCAAGCAGATGAATTTTATTAACAGGGAATTGCATTTTTTCATATTTCAATGAATACACATTACTCTGTTGTATGGAAACTTATATCAAACACTTTAGCAATCAAAACACAACCATTACAACACTGAAAAGAGAATTCAATAAGCTATTGAATGGGATTTTGGTTCAATGTCAGTGAATTTTTCCATGACAAAAGCAATATGCTCTGTTTAGAAGGAAGGCTTAAAACATGTACCTTGCATTTCATTATATTTCAGAGTTTTAAAACAATATGAATTTCATTCTTCCAAATGTGACATGTTCTTATTTATTGTTCCCTTGTGTGCACAGCAACTGTCTGCCACTTTTGGCTAGTTGTGAGAAATTCTGTTTATAAATGCAGATAAGAATTGGGAATTAAAGTATATTAACATTATATGACTGTTTAAAAAGCAGTACTTTTTGGTCATATTTTGGGGTAAGTGTGTGTGAATATATCAAATTATTTGTGCAAGTGTGTGAGTGATGTTAAGTTTATCTAAGATATTCATGTTTTGTTTTTGTAAATATTTTATTCAATGTGTCAGAGTTTATACCTATTACATAATTATTAGTCACTTAAATTTCATGAAAGTTTAAAGTTGTTTCTACAAGCAACACTTAAATTTGTGAACTTCTTCACTTTATACTGATAACTTATGATAAATTACTTTTTCTTAAAATGTCACAATATCTAGTTTTATATTCTCATCTAATGTTTCTCTGTCCCTTTACAGACGATGCAGTAGGCCTCTGGCCTGAACCCAAATATTATAACACCTTACATACTTTTAATTTTATATACATGGGTCTGTGCATCGTGAATCGAATTTAACAATTTTCCAACTAGATGCGACTTATTCAGTTCATTAAATTACTGTAGGCAGCTCTACATGTTTCGGGTGTAGACACCCATCATCAGGAGCTCGTACAACTGTAAATACAGCTTCTGGTATTGATTAACTGGATCTACTACCACCCGCTCTCGTTGAGTTCCAACTCAACAACATAAGCGGATGGTAGTAGATCTGGTTAATCAATACCAGAAGCTGTATTTACAGTTGTACGAGCTCCTGATGATGGGTGTCTACACCCGAAACATGTAGAGCTGCCTACAGTAATGTAATGAACTGAATAAGTCGCATCTAGTTGGAAAATTGTTAAATACCTTACATTCTATTACAGAGAGGGTCTCCATAACAAAAGTGTGTACAAAAAGAAACACAGAATTCAGAAATTTGAAATTAGAGTTGCGAATGTGGAAGGAAAGTTAATTATTGCATATGAAAGATGTTTGTACCAACTACAGGGCACACATTTACCTTTGGTTTCTTAACACTCCTCCTTCCAATAACATTCATTTGGAAACATCAGTTATTTCTGATGCTGCAGAGATGATAGTATGCATCCCTAACAGTTCTTTATATCACAGCCTGGACTTTTATTAACAGAATTAAAGTAGTACCATCAAGATCCTATTGTATCATACAGAAATATAAGATCAGGTGAGTCAGCAAATACAAATATTAGAATTTTATGTCTTTAAAATAACTGACTTCAAAAGTAATTTTACAAGTTCTAAATTTTCACATAAGCAACCTCTAAAGCCCACTGCTTGTTATATGTTAAAAGACTCTTGTTCATGACATAAAAGTATAAAGAAACATTGCACCTGCTGAACAGAATTGGTGACTTCCAACACAGGTATATAAGTAAGTTACCAACTATGATGTTAGCTTCAGAATATTAAGAACAAAATGAATACAGTGGTATTATGGCAGGTAAGGCTAAAATGTGGCATATTTAAAATATTTGGGAAAAACACTAAGAAATCAAAACTGCATGCATGAAGAAATTAAGTGCAGCTGAATTCAGTGTTTACCTGCTACCATTCAGCCCTGATCTTCTGTCTTCCTGTTTGCTTTAATATATATACTCCTTACTCCTTCTTGAGAAGCTAACTTCTATGTGAACTTTTTGTAATATGATATGTTTTTACAGTGAGGAGTTGTTAGCATCTCGCCCAACCCCCAAGCTGGAGGACCACCCCGTGTCGGCTGTCCATGGCTGCTTATTCAATATAGTTGCACTGTCCTTCATATAGGAGGCCGTTCCTCCGTCTGCAACCTGAGGACACGTCATGCCATGGTGACAGGCACTCACTATATATACAGGGTGTCCCAGGAGGAAAGGACCTAACTTCGGGAGAGTGTTCCTTAGGTCAAACTATATTGATATAACCCAAAACACCTATATCCAAAGTTCAATGGTTACGGAGATATTGGCCAGAGAAAAGTGTGGATGTCTTTTGTGTCTGCGTACTGTACTCTGTCCGTGACGTCATACTAGTCATAT
>Ga0123352_10006652_pt1 | contig 17732 bp, 14 predicted proteins | sample TergutLab28metaG_FD_89700 | JGI IMG/M metagenome (GOLD analysis project Ga0123352, IMG submission 89700) | Labiotermes labralis P1 segment gut microbial communities from Petit-Saut dam, French Guiana - Lab288 P1 | ecosystem: Host-associated > Arthropoda: Insects > Digestive system > Gut ... | reverse complement strand
CTAACAAAAATGAGTACCAGGAGTATTTCCTGGGGGTAAAGGCGGCCGGTGCGTAAGGCTGACAACCTACCACCATCCTGTGCCGTTGTCACGAAATCTGGGAGCCTTAACTTCCTGGAACCCCCTGGGCCACTCCAGGCCTGTAATGGGACTGCTTTTAACTGCAATTGGTTTGTTACCCGGTGGCAGTGGTTATTTTGCATGTATACAAAATATGAAATTGGTTACTAATACATTTAAGTCGGTAGGGCTACATGAGAAGCATGTAGTGGCGAATGTAAGATACAGAAATTATACTCGGAAATTAATCTCTAGGTTATGTGTAAATATTAATTAAAATTTAATTATTTTTAAACATTTATCGTAATTTGCTCCTCAAAATTTCGTACATCATAGTTCTCATTATTACGCGTGTGACGGGGTGAACAAGTAGTTCGGTTCAATCCGATTGAAACTCATTAGCTAGCCAAATATTAGACACAAACCAGGTAACTGGCCTGATGAGCGCACTAGCACTGTGCGTATCTTCAGCCGCCACTGCTCACCTCGAAGCGGCCACAGAACGTTATACAGCTTTCACAACCATATACTCTGTTGTAAGAACATTCGTAGTTTGTCAATGTATACGTTTTCGAGAGTGACACAAAAACTTCCTTGTTAAGTGCGTAGTGTTTCCCCCTCTCAGCAGATCGTGTTCGCCCCCCGCTCCAACTACTAGCAACTCAGTCTCTGCTGTACTTGATGCGGAGTATTTTCGTAATCGCTGAATGAAGCAACAAAGAGAATCTCGTTGTACGTCCTGCACTCGGACTTCAGACCATACGGTGGGTTAATTTTTGTGGCAGTCGCTAAGCAACAGGGTAATGAGGCCGATCATGATCTTGTGATATGTACGAGGCGCTGTGAATGCTGCCTAGATAGGTCTTAAGCTAAATCTTACGTAACGAGTTGTTATGGACTGACCTGTGAAAGGAACGCTAATTTGTCTTTACAATGAACAAGCCCTCAGAATGTATGTCACACAAACTAACGTAAAAGCCTTCAACCATTGCAGAGCAAATATGTTTGTACGTCAGAAACAGACTGAAGCTCGATCTTTTAGAAGCGCGGATTTACTTCTGTCGACGTGTCTGTGCCTAATTACTGTTCGTTCTAAAGACGGCCAAATGTGTTGCCTTCAAAGCCTTTGTGCACTGCAGCTGAAGTGCGGAGGTTTTTCGTGTTTCAAATTTTTTGAGGGGGGGGGGAGGGTTGCCGGAATAGCGTAATCGGCGTAGTGACTAGGCTGCGGGCGGACGGACCGCCGAGGAATCATGAATAACCGCAGAGACTCTGTTTTCCAAACGACACGGCGGATTGTTTCACAACACGTATATTTCGAATTGCCTTTCGATTCCCGGCACAGGCAATAGAATTTTCTGTTCTCTGAAGTGTCCATTTCGGCTCAGGTGCCCACCCGCCTCCTGTGAAATAGGAAACGAGAATTCTTTCCTGCGGATAAAGTGGCCGGAGCATGAATCTGACCACTCATCTATATCCAGTACAGATATAAATAATGCACTGAGTTATACATGCCTTAAAGACGTGCACAACTTTATCTTTGCCCTGTTAAAGAACGTGGGCCCGGTAGCTCAGTCGGTATAGCGACTGAGCTACCGGGCTGGACGGTCTGGGATCGAATGCCGGTGGGGACGAGATTTTCCGCCTTTCCAGACCGGCCCTGGGGCCCACCCAGCCTCCTGTAAAATGGGTACCGGGCCTTTCCCGGGGGTAAAGTGCGGCCGGGGCGTGCTGCTGACCACTCACAACCTTCGAGTGCCGCGGTCATGGAAGAGTAGAGCTATACCTCTACCCACCCTCTGGGCCACACCGGGCCTGTAACGGGATCACTTTACCTTTACTTGTTAAAGAACAGGATGTCAGAATAAATGGAGATCCGGTTTCAAATTGTCATTGAATTTTCAGGACTTTCGATCTCAAAAGGAAGAAGAATACGTAGGGTCAAATTTATTAGCTGTTTCCACTAAGTTGAACACGAGGTGAAATGCCGAGCGAGCAGTGCCGTGTCTGTCGCAAGGCAGGCACGGCACTGCAGTAGCACGTACTGTACCCGAAAATCCAACTGACTTATCCTTTGTTGGCCGAATCGACCGAATGCCAAGTGGCGTTCAGTCGTTGCTACCGGCACCGGCCAAGTTCAAAATATTGAACCGTATATCACGTGCTTGTAATTGTGAAGGCTTCCTACAGACTTGCATCGACGTGGCAACACAGTAACACAGCACCCGTTTAAATCCTGTCGTGTTTTCTCGAGTCCTATTTCAAGGCAAGCAAACTACCTTCATACAAGCCAGGAATAAAATGAGTCCACTAGAGGTGGGATGGGTTTGAAAATTAACAAACGAAACTTAACTGTAACCGTACACCTTTTTACATAAAAGTAAAACCATCGACTTGTCGCTGTTCACGCCATGAAGACATATAGGGGGAGCAAAGTTATAGCCCCACTCATTCTTACCCTCCGCGCGATATCGATTTGAGAGGTCATTATCACGCTCCGGCCGCTTTATCCCGTCAGATAAACCCGGTACCCATTGAATAGGAGCCTGGGTGTACTCCAGAGCCTGTCTGGACGTTATTACTTATGTTGCAACATCAGCTGTTTAGTTTGTATGAATTATTGTTATTGCAAAATGAGGTCGACTTCCAACTGAACGCTTCTGTGGAAAGTATGCTTCATTTTGTCCCAGATGTTTGTATGGCGGGGGTTCGGGTGGGAGGGGAGTTTAGACCGTAATATCTTCGTTCTCTACATACGACTCTGGTCGGGTAGCTTCAGCGGACAAATCAGATGATTATATTTCGTAATTTACCACAAGGGTTAAGGAATTGACTGATTAAAATCTGTGTTCCGCATGAGAATTTTCTGGGAGTCGAGTTTAACTCGCGTCACTGAGGTTCTAAAGGGGTGCTAAATTTAGAATGACGACATAACAAACGTTGTCACGGTTATGGTGTGACAAACAGCGGATTTGAGCGTAAAACCGGAGCGTGCTTCGAAATGAAATCGGGATAATAGGCTAAATGTAATATAAACGTCTGCAGTAATCAGCCGATAAACCCATACGGTTCGTGTCCGACACGTATCGAATATCTGTTATATGTTTAGTTTCATGAAATGAAAGCAGACAGTCTCTTGTTCAGTTGCAATTCTAGCCGTCCAGGCTCCAGATCTCGGTTATAACCGATGTACAGCTTTGCTTCTTTTCAATATTTACACTTTTCCGTTTGCCTCAGTACACATTACAATGTATGGGGGGGGGGGGGACTAGTGGTGCGTGCAGGGTTTTGGTGACGAAGCCTGAAGGAAGGAGACGACTTGGAAGACCGAGGTTTAGATGGGAAGATAGCGGAGATAGTATTAAAATGGATCTTCAAGGCATGGTATAGGGGGAATGGACTAGGATCATCTGGCTCAAAGTAGGGACAGGTGGCGGGCTCTTGAGAATGCGATAATGAAACTTCGGGATCCATGACATGCGGGGTATTTCTTGACTAGCTGAGAACCGATTGCTTCTCAAGAAAGACTGCGCTCCATTGAGCAATTACATATTTAAGTTGACACTTAAATCTTTCATTTATTTCACCCTTATTTCCTCCGTTTTTTATTTCCCATTCTTCCATCCATTTCATCATCTCCTTTACCAATTACATGTAGCATCCATTTCTCTCTCTACACGTGAACAACGCGCGGACAACAAAAATACTTTCACTTTAGTGGACACGATGAAGGTAAAGTGGCCAATAGTATGTTCAGTTTACGTCGTATTTAACGCTGGCAGTGCAACCCGAGGTGCTACATATAAATAACACAATCCCTTTCATTTTTGGATAGTAGTAATCCTGTAAAAGTTAAACGTTTATTTGTCCCTATGCACGACACGAATGCACGTGGGGCAGGGGTTTGTGTAGCTCTACGGGTTCTTAACTTCCGCAGTGGATAAAGGTGAGCGGTCAGCTTCACGCCTCTGCTCCTCTACCCCCCGTGGCAAACGCAGTTGGTACCAATAAGTAGTTGTCTGAGTGGTCCCGAGAGCCGGTCAAGACGTTGTGGAGAAGGTAAAATGCCTACGGGGAATCGAACCATTATTGCTTGATTGTTCATCCTGTTGGCTAGCAATCAGCAGAACGATTATGCTATCTCGGCCACCGTGACGATATGAGATACATTTAAAAGTCCTTTTGTGTCTACAGAATGCACCAGACGAGCGAGGCGATACGTGATCCGTTTCTTTGTTGTTAAAGTATATGAAAGTAAGTGAGATTAATGGAGTAAAACATACCAAAAGTACATCGATAGCTATATGAGCCAGTATAAAGTTGACGGGAGGGCGCAGGGATGAAATGAGAGCGATGTGTATCGCTGAAGGCGAGTGTTGTGGGCGACCGTTAGCTGTGCTACATTTTGAAGTAACACAGCTATAAAGGTATCTAGGATAAATGAGGAAGTAGCACAGATGAAACTACGTCTGAAATCAGCAACTGTCAAGACAGCAGTTAGCACAACAATTGTTCAAGACCCCACCAAACTTTGTTGAGATCTGCGCTCTTCTGGGTTATTACGCAGGGAGCTGTGGCAATTCCTTACCGATATTTCGGGACAACATATCGGTCCCATCTTAAAGGGTCAAGAATCCAAAAGCAATCCAAACATTTGTTATTGCTGTAAACCGTCAACATGTGGACCACTTGACAGAATACACGGAAAAACAAAACGATTAGGCAAAATTACAAGATATGCCGAAATACTATAAGAATATTTGTAAAATTGATAATAAAGTTGTCTCTCGGTTGAAACACATAATATAATTATGATGACATACAAGGAGTTTGGTCCATATACATGTATTCTGGCATCGTATTAGAAGAGTAGAATAGAATAATAATCGGGTTCGAGCCGTTCCAGGCCCAATGCACCTAGGCCTTAAGACAGGCCCTTTGTGCCTCATATTCTGTATTAAGTTAAAAGGAGCCCTGCTCCTTCAACAAAGTTTCAGATGCCCCCCCCCCCATACCTAATTCCCAATTACCTCCGGGTCCAAAAGAAAAGGGACCCAGGTATAAACGACAAAGTTACTGTGTACAGTTGCCTTCTGCCGGAGTTCTACTTAACTGGAGCCCTCCGTAGAATCTTTACGGGAGTCCCCTAATGCGGAGCTCTCCGTAAACTCTAAATTACTCTCAATCTCAATCCCGCAGGATCAGGGAAAATCCTCCGAGTCCAAAAGAAGGAACTCAGGTATAAATATCGAAGTTACTACTTCTACCGGAGTTCCACTTAATTGGAGCTCTCCGTAGAATCGTTAATGGAGTTCCCTATTGCGGAGCTCTCCTTAGACTTAGTTATTCTAATCTCGATCCCATAGGATCTGGGGAAATATTTGGTCTACCAAGCAGAGCCCCTAAACTTGGCAAGGCTAAATACAACTGGGAGGTCGCCCGGTATCCCAGAGGGTGCCGTTGAAGACAGACTCACCCACTGCCATTCATCCCTTCGGCACGACACTCACACCGTACGAATGGGGATTGTTTTTCAAGGTTTACTCCTTTATATCCACTGTGTTCTGCCCAACAGTGTCACCACTCGTAGGATGTGGCTGTTCACCACGCACAGACGGTCTTGGGCGGAGAGAGGCTGTAATCCGCATCTACCGCCCCGGGAGAATAGCTAGAGCCTCCCTCGGGCCACCAGTGCCCCCCCTCGGCAACCTAGTTGTCGTCGTATTACTGTCGTCTGAAGCTTTCCCTTTATTTGAGTCTGTGTCTGTCTTATCGCCTTACTGCTTGTCACAGGGAGGATAAACTGTTAATTTCCTATAGCAGTATTTCTAAAGTTTTTGTTGCTGGGGACCGGTGCTTATGTCTAGCAGGCACTCAGGACATGAGCTCAGTGCGTGTTAAAACAGCATCACAAAGCGCACACATCAAACTCAGTGATGTGACATTACACGTCATTTTAAGCTAGAAATACATGTGACAATTTTTGAAGTTTTACAACCTTAAATGAACTTTTTAGTAAATGTTCGTCTCTGTAAGTGTATTGTCTTATCCGAAACTAAACATTTCGCAGTGATAAATAGACTTATTCGTATTATGTAAGCAGTATTCATAATCGGGTGGCAACGTATTAGAAGCATTAGTGTGCCGACGGAAAACGGTCGACGGCCTTCACTTTGATAAACATTGGTCACGATATCTATCTCCTTGAAGGTAAGATAAAAAAATGTAAAGCAATCCCTGTGCAGACTCAGAAGATGCTATGAGTTTGAGGCTCCCAGATTTAGAGACAATCGTCACACGAAGGCCTTTAACCCCCAGGAAATACTTATTTCTGTTAAGAGGATGAGTCGATCCCAGGGCCATAGTGCTGCAGGTAGGGTTTTGGCATTGAAAAATTCCAACATCATCATGGGGAGAAGAATCCGCGACCTTCCGGTTGTAGCGCAGTGTCTCAACCAACTGCGCCACTTCGTGCTCCCTGAAAGCAAGGTACTGAATAAAATATTTTCACCTAACAGAGAAGAATAATAGGGAATTAAAAGGGATTACCGTTACATGAGGAACTCGGCAATTCGTACACTTTGTTTAGTGATGTATGGGATAGGCAAAGGAGATTACTGTAAGCTAGGCATTTAGCTCGGATGGGTAAACCTTGAATCATTTGTACGGCACTACATGCCGGGCGTCCCAGGGTCATACGTTTTCCGGGTTTATGATTCTTATTTTTATACATCTGATGTGACTCCTCGTTCGAGGGATCGACCAATCTCAAGGTCTATACTTATACCGAACAACAGACGTACAGTAAAAACGCCAACCTACTTGCATGCGTGTTCCAGCTGACAATCGAAGTTACTTTCCTTGTGATCTTCTTCGATCAGGAAACGACAGTACATGTCGCGACCACTGTTACAGGTGAAAGACGTACGCTTGCATTTTTCCATACCAGATATGTTTGCCGGGAGTATTTATTGAAAAAAAAAATAATTTACTGCAATTGGGTTCTTAGCCGGTGGCAGTGGTGTGTTACATGTATACAAAATATGAAATTGGTCACTACTAAATTTAAGTCGGGAGGGCTATATGAGAAGCATGTAGTGGCAACTTGGAATCTTGGGAACCATCTCAGAATTTGCTTTTAGGCACAGCGAAACCAACAAAAACCTGTGTCGAGGTGGCCGGTCGCAGGACCTTCCGAATACTGACTTCTAGCCAGCAGTCCGGCGTCTAAAGTAAAAAAAAACAGCAACGCACACATTGTAGAACATATATGCATAAGATGACAACAATACACACAAGACAACTACAACAATACACACGGACAACCAACAACAATTACACACAAGACAACTTAAAACCAGCAACAATACACACGAGACAAATTAGAATACAACATGTACAAAAGGTAAAAACACCCAAGTAAGAGACCACTGCGTACAGTTTCTTGTAATTGTTCTTCCCCCCCCAGATCATTAATTCACCCACGCTTTCACCCCATTCCTTCACTTTTCATCACTTACTACTCCTATAAACCTTTTCCATAAAGACTCGCTCCTCCCCCTCTCTATTCTGCACTTCACTTCACCTCATTGTACTTCACTTTGCTTCGTTCACTTCACTTCACTTTATTTCACTTTGCTACACTTCATATTAGATGACTTTTCACTTCACTTTAGACTTTTCACTTCACTTTTGACTAGTATAGAACAACGCATTCCAGCAAATGACATATGTCATTTACATAGAACTGACGGATTCAGCGCACTAGCAGCCCCTAAAATGAATATGTCATGTACCTAGAACTTAAAGATACGGAAGAACGCAGTCACCGAAATGACACATGTCATTTACCTAGTACTGAGCGATACAAAACAAAACGCAGTCACCAACATGACATATGTCATATACCTAGTACTGAGCGATACAAAACAAAACACAGTCACCGACATGACACATGCCACATACTTAGTGCTGAGAGATACAAAACAAAACATAGTCACTAACATGACACATGTCATATATCTAGTACTGAGGGGTACAAACAAAACGCAGTCACTAATGTGACGTATGTAATATATGTACAAAATAGGGGAGAGAACAACGCAGTCCCTAACATGACATTGAATGTGTTTTGCCGAGTACTGAGGGTTACAGAACACAACGCCGTACCGAACGTGGCCCATGGCATACGAGGTCCGACAATAAAGTAATGAGCTTAATTTTCTCCTAGCTGTATTGGCAATACTGCAACCTGCTAACACAGACAGCCTTTGACCTTGGTCCTTCCTCCATGCCCACTTGCAGTGGCATGGCTTTGCAATGCCTCAGTGTGGAGTACATGCTTGAAGTGTAAGGACTTATTTGTGTGAACCCTGTCTTGGTCATGAAAGCAAGGAACGCCGCGCATAGTTATGCCTTTTTTGTGTTAAACTCGGTGACAGTGCAATCACAACACATGGAAAACTTCAGCAGGCATTTGGAGATGATGCAATGTCAAGAGCATAAGCCTTTCGCTGGCACAAAATGTTTTCTGAAGGCAGAAACCTTGCTGAAGATGAACAGCGCAGCGGACGACCAGCAACAGCACGGACAGGTGAAAACACAGCAGGGGTAAGAGAACTTGTTCGATCCGATCGGCGATTAACAGTCCAAGTGATTGCTGATAAATTGAACATGAGCCGGGAAACTGCTCTTTTGATACTAACTGAAGAATTGGGGGTGAGAAAAATTTGTGCCAAGATGGTGCCCAGGAATCTTACAGAGCAACAGCAGGATGCACGGTTGAGTATTTGTGCTGATCTGCAGGAACAAGTGGCAGCGGACCCAGAGTTAATGGACCGAGTTATCACTGGTGATAAGAGTTGGTTTTTCCAATATGATCCAGAGACCAAATTTAAAAGTTTGGAATGGCGTTCAAAGGGATCACCAAGGCCAAAGAAAGCACGCATGTCCAAGTCAAAAGTGAAACTCATGCTAGTGTGCTTCTTTGATTCCATGCGTACTGTTCACAAAGAGTAGGTTCCTGCTGGACAGACAGTCAAACAATATTGCTACACAGAAATTCTTGGAAAAACTGAGAAAGAGGGTCATGCGGGTTCGTCCAAACAAGGCGAAAAACTGGATCCTTCATCACGACAATGCGCCAGCCCATGTAGTGCTCTCAGTAGCACAGTGCTTGACATCCAAACGCATTGCGATGATGCCACAGTCTCCTTACTCACCTTATATCACACCTTGCGACTTACGTTTATTTCAAAAAGTAAAATCGGCAGTGAAAGGACAACGTTTTGAATCAATAGAAGACATCTAGAGGGCTGTAACACAGACCTTAAAAGACATCCTACAAGCTGCAGTCCATGAATATTACAAACAATTACAGCACCGCTGGCAAAGGTGTGCGCGGGCACAAGGGATGTACTTTGAAGGTGACCACATTGTAGTTGACGAATAAATAAAATATATTTTTTGAAACCAGTCTCATTACTTTATCAGACCTCGTATACATATCAATGGGGGATGTAGAACACAGCGCAATCTCTGACGTAACACATGACACGTACCTAGAACTATTTACACAATAGTGTCCGAACACACGGTCGATTGATCATGCGCAATAAATTTCCCTTCACATGCTTCGGGCTTGCCGCAAGCAGCAATAAGCACATCTTGAGAGAGGGGGCACTGCAACACAGCCGACCAGTAAAATTCTTGATTTCAGACTTTCGCCGTGTTCCGAATATTGTATGCTTTCTTCTGGGTAATTCCTCGGCGTCTGAATTTTGTTTGCCAAAGTTTCGGAACACTGTCTGTTCCATCTTCATAGGCGGGTAGGTATGAAGAATACCTACCAGCCTATGAAGATGGAACGGACAGTGTTTACGGAAAAGTTGGCATAAAAAATTCAGACGCCGGGGAATTACCCAGAAGAAAGCATACAACCAGTAAAATGTTTCAGATTTGTAATTAAGTTTACTCTGGCGATCAGCCCGTTGAAAATGTTTGTGAGGCATTTTCTGTCTCCTCCTGAAGACGTTGAGGGGCTGTATGACGTAGATATTGTCTGTAAATCTTGGTACTGTATTCTTCTGTACACCATTATGTGTTGAGATACGTATATATGAGCGAAATGACACGTGGTTCATCATATCAATTTCTGACGTTACGGATAGCAAAAGTTTCGGAAAATTTGAACATTAACTTTTATGTTTACAAAGTTGATAGCCCGAGAAAACTTAACTGCACGCAGTCACCGTGGACATTTCAAATATTGTATGAAACAAATAGTTGAAACATACACCATAAAGCTAATGGTTCATGTATCACTTTTGCTTCAACTACAAAGAAGTCGTATTACCTTTTCTTGTTCACTTCTATATCTGACTGCCTGGGTTGGAGGCAGCCAAACGTACACTGCCGTTTACCGAATTGCCTAAGCATAGATTCAAGCAGGTTAAATTTACCCTGAACAGAAATTATGAATTTCCCATTGGCTAGCTTACTGTTACAGTCGTCTTGTTGGCAAACTCGCACTTTTCCTCTGGTGTCAGTAGGTTGGCGCACGAATGACATACTGAGTCACGAACATTTGGGTCTACACATTTGAATATACGACATAATGTGGATCTTGATACACGCCACTGAAGTTCAATTGTGGAACTCACTCACCTGTAGGCATACATGTTGTACCTTAAGTCTACATAAACAGCTATCAGCTATCAGCAACCGCATGCCGGCGACTGCTGTAGTTGTTGCGCTAGTTACGTACATCTCTCCTACAGAATAGCAAAGTTGACTGTAAATTTGTTTAATCACCATTTCAGATCTTATTACACATTTTAACATGAATATGAACAACGGCCGAGTTAAATAATAAAATAAGTCAGGCAATGTACGTATAACGCAACATTGAGGCGCGTTCTTGCAATCGTTACAGTGGAAAAGCAATAAACATTACATATTCTCAGTGTGCATGTGTAAACTTAGGTATCCAGCATGCAATGCGCAAGCGCCATATTGTTATCTGTGGCCTGCCCAACTCTACAGCATTTTTCCACAGTAGCTCGTAAAAGGCACGATTTTCGGAAAAAAAAATGTTCTTGAACATAAAATATGTGTTATAATATTCTCTACAACTTTTTCTTTCTGTAACATTTCTCATTCTAAGAAGAAATGAGCGAGGTATTATTTTAAACGTATATTGTTCGTCGTGTGAAGTGCCCGCTTTTATTATAAGGTTTCAATGAAATTTGAACTTTCTCGAAAGATTTTCGAAAGAAAATCGTATATGAAGTTTAATGGAAATCCGTGCAGTGGGAGCCGAGTTGTTCCATGCAAGCGGACGGACGGAGGGACAAAGGGACAGACAGAAATGACGAAGCGAATAGCCGCTTTTCGCAATTTTTTAGAGCGTGCCTAATTACTGCCTAATTACTCCACTTACACGTGAGCGTTTTACACAACAGGAATAATAAATTTCACTTCAATCGAACACGAAATCCATCAAGCAATACGCTTGGTTTGTAAGTCATTCCCATGTTGTTCTTCTAGTTGACTATATGCCATATGGCAGCGATTACGGAAAACAACTTGTCGTTGTAAAGCGGCTTAGAGGCGCCTATGCTTCAGTCGGCATTGCAAAGTTGTACTTTGCCGATAATATCTATAACGAAGCCTCTTAAAAGTGTTCAAAATTCATGGCGTTAATATGCAGAGACTCTGTTAAAGTTCCGAAACAGTCAAGGGGTACTCATATTTCTCTCGTCATTGCGGAATTTTACTTCGCTGTCAGCATCTATCAAGCTGTCTCTTTATTGTAAGACTACCCAGCTGAATTTCACCGGTGCTACAGTAGTTAAATTATAAGACCAGTGACAGACAGTTTTATACACTCAAAGTTTTGCGAGCATGGATTCAGAACGAAGAGTCAGACGACACTGCCGTGCAAGCGCGTTGGTTCATTACGCTCAAGTTCGGGTTACGGCTGCGCTCTCCAGAAAACTTACTGTATATTTACCACGAAAAATTGTTTAAACTTCATTATTGGTTGGCACAGCCTAGGATGATATTTGGACTAAGTGGATACGATTTAACGAAGTACTCGATGAAGATACATAATGACGGGCTTCAATATTAATATTTCTCATCTAATTTTGTTAATATTATTGTATCTCGGAGGAAGATATGGACGAGAATTTGAATAGCCATAGGGAAAATGAGAAATACTTAAGCCTACAGAACCTTCGTCGGCTAATCTGGAAAAACCACTTTCGCAGTCCTGGAATTGGACGAGAAGCTATTCGAAGGGTATAAGATATGAAGATGCGAACTAGACTGATCAGACTAGACCGGAAGTCGTGAACTAGACTGACTTCGATCGGGTTAAGATCCATTGGCAGGCCCTTTTGAATACTTGTGTGCATATAGTGGAGGATTCCTTTATTTGGTGGGAAGTTGTCAGATCCTTATTCTGAAATTTCATCGTGGTATTTGTTGAGTAATTTGAGATGACATTTCAAGGAATTAATTACAATAACTGTGGTTTATTGAGTAATCAGTGGATAATGTCACTGGATGTGACTGCACACCTGTGTAATGACAAACAGTTAATTTTTAAGATGCTGTTTTTTTCTTTTTCAAGTTATTGTGGCGAGGGTGAAGAAGGTGCTTGAACCAGACGCAATGACCCGTTTCTACAAGGTGAAAATTAAGAAAGATTTTCAGGTAAGTTTAAATCAACATGGTACGTTCTTCACTTGAAACAACTACGACCCTGAGAACAAAGACGTCAATTTGATGTATGTTTGTCCGTGCATCGTAGTATAAGCGTAGAGAAGAAAACCAGCTAGATGCTACTGAATGGTTTATTGCACTTGTAATCTGCTCAACATGTTTCGGGCACTAATATGCCCATCATCAGGAGATCGAGACTATACTTTTCTTATTGCCACATATGGTGTGTAATGCCTTGGTTACTGGAGGTCGGCTGTTAGGAGCAGAGCAGCAGGCTATGCGTCCGGAATGAGGGAAATTGTGCGACAATTTCCCTCATTCCGGACGCATAGCCCGCTGCCCTGCCCCTGACCGCCGACCACCAGCAACCAAGGTATTACACACCACATGCGGCAATAACACAGGTATAGTCTCGATCTCCTGATTATGGGCATATAAGTTCCCGAAATATGTTGAGCAGATTACAAGTGCAATAAAGCATTCAGTAACATCTAGTTGGTTTCTTCTCTACGCTATACGCCAAACACAGACGTCGTTCAACATTCAGATAACAGAAACAATAACAGAGTGTTGTGCGACTTTTGTGGAATAAAAACGGACCTCACACTGTTCAGGTGGTGCTGACTAACTGCAATTTAACCGATTTACTTCACATTCAGTATGTTTGAACATTTCAGTGTCTATATTGAGCTTTGGAGGGACCATAAATTTCAGATTACACAAAATGGAACCAATTATCCATAACCTGAGTTATCTGAGTCCAGTATGCCTAAGTTTCGTTTTAATATTTTCTTCTAATCCATACGAAAGTAATCCAAGCGTTTGCGTTTTTCGAGCCTTCTGTCCGCCCACACAATTGACTTACTCATTAAATTCAACTTTTAATGCAGAACTCTACTTGAGAACGGAATAGTCGCTTCTGTAGCCAAGGAATTCTCTGAATTTTATAGAATTTAAAAATTCATTAACCGTGTTCAGTGGTTCTTATGCCGAGAAGTACTTCCCTTTGAAGTAACAATCTTCCCAATATTGTAAATTACAGTATGAGAACTCACCACGTCGAAACACTGTTGAATATTTCCGTTTTCTGAGCTGTTCTTTAATACCGTAACCCACAAAGTTTCGGACCTTAATACTACTTCCGTCTTCAGGTTAATGATTATGGCTATGCTTAATGTTCTTATTGTAAAATATTAATATCATCAGAAGGGACTGAATCTCGAACCCTCTGACTAAAACCAGACGTCTGGTGGTTACTACAGACTTCAAGTTTAGTACTAAGCGGATTGCCGGTTCGATCTCTAGCTGGCCTAATGAAACCATAAATGTGTAAACAAAAGCAGTCATTTTAACGTGTCCATAAACAAGACAGATGTTAGGGCCGGATTCACGGCATATGAAGCCTTCATCTGCCGGAAATTTTAGAGTCAATTTCCACTACAATTCAACTTACTTTATTTCATAGAAGATTCCTGATGTGCTCTAAATTCCTGGCAGATGCAGACTACTCGTGTAGTCCAGCTTCCATGCTGAGACACGATAAAATGGACCCTTCTTATAATAACCAGTAACCTAACGACACTGAGGTCAACTGATGACACGTGATTAATGTTAAATGCACCTCAAGCACTGTACTTAAAAGGCCAACATAAATGTCCTTCTACGACTTCCCTTCTTCACAAACTTCATACAATATTGCATGGGTCTTTAATTGCCCACAATTATAAAAGAGCGTCACCCTGCCCACTCTCATTTGAACACTTGTAGTCCTGCTGCCTGCTGTTAGAACATCGCTAAATCGTAGCCAATACTGTTTTCTCAGATGACCGAGAAGGCAAGAATCCTCCTCAAGGCGGGGCGCCTAGTGACAGCGGGTTCCTCATCTATGTGTGGTGTGGACCTCAGACCTGAAGAGACGTACCTGATCACAGGCAAAGTGGTTGCCGGACAGGCTTCAATCAGTCTGTGTAACTACATCACACCTTGGGCCCATCTTTCAGTCCGCCAGAAGAAAGGCTTCAGGCTACTCTACCGTCAGGGCTGCTCTTGCGAGGTACGGAGGGCAGAAATATGTTATCCTGGTTGTGGACTGAACCTTGCGAGGATTATGGAGACACATTTCTTCCAGTACAATTTTAGACATATCATTCAGTCAAAATACACGTGGAATTCAGTAATTTTCTCATGAAGTCATGTGTTTCCGCAGTAGCTTGTAGGTCATTTCGTTGTTGCCAGTTGGCGTAGAAGCCGTCTTGGGCACAACTTCAAGTGTGTCCTGGGAATCTGTACTCTCCCATTCGGTGAACGTCTTGAAACCCATTATTTAGTGTGATTAGAAGCAGAACTCGACCAAATTGATAATCACATATTCCACTTCATAATCGCTAATGAATCTCCTTCCTCTGCAGGAAATTCTGTAATATTCCGAATATGAAATAAACTGCTGTCAAGCTGTGTAGTGGTGGGAAACAAACCCGCGTCTTGTCAATTTACGTATAACATTTTATTTCACAAGCTTGAACAGAACCTTCTGCCGTCGTGGTATAAGCTCGATAGTCACAATAAATAGACGTAATGCCATAAATTAGGCACCCCCAATTTAAAAATCTGTTGGTATTAAAATTGTCCGTGACGATCCCCTGTGATTTCATTAAATGTTCTCTTGTCTGGAGTCCGGGTCTCAGTTTTCCTTTCGATATCGGGGACGTTTGTATTAATATTGGATCTTTTTATCAGTTTAAATCTCTCTTAGATTATCTAACTGATTAGTTCCGACTGCCTCACATAAATGTCATATTACGAATTACATTGCGAATTGTAACTTTCATTAAACCACGTTAAAATATTTAAATAACAGAAGTGAGTTACTCAGTTATTATACCAACTACTGCACATATATGAAATTTATAAAATTTACACATTAAAACATTAATACGCTCCGACATGTTTCGGTCCTAGAACCATCATCAAGGAGCCATATTGTCCTTGCTAAAGTCACACTATAAAAGGTCACATTAATTTCGCTGTACCAGTTGGATATTGTGGCAGCATGCCGTGTTGTGTAATGTTATGTTGCGAAGAGTGCCCTGCTAAGGATGTGCATTCTGTGCTTCGTTGCGAAGAGTGCCCTGCTACATTACACAACACGGCATGCTGCCACAATATCCAACTGGTACAGCGAAATTAATGTGACCTTTTATAGTGTGACTTTAGCAAGGACAATACAGCTCCTTGATGATGGTTCTAGGACCGAAACATGTCGGAGCGTCTTAATGTTTCAATGTGTAAATTTTATAAATTTCATATATGTGCAGTAGTTGGTATAACAACTGAGTAACTCGACAACATGCACGGTGTAACAACGAAAATAACAGAACTGAGTCTTAAAAACTCCGTATTGGTGCTCCTTTCAGTTACAGTGCATAGCTGTCATGGCTATTCATATATTTCTTTCTTCTTAATAACCAGCTGCGACATCTCTCATTTTTCTGCTATAAACATTGCGAATTATATATCGCCACTCCGAAGCTATATCGACGTCGAATCCCCTTTACCCGACACCGTACGGTATCGACCTATTGGTGTGGATAACATGCCTACACCGCATCTCTGGACTGAACCAAACTGACGCTTGCCCTCTTACAATACAGCGTTTACAGTAAAGTGATGTAGAATTTCACGCACTGAACGGTCGTCATTGGTCAGCCTTATACTTCCCAAACTGCACCAAAGGTACCAGATTCTTGAAAATGTGATACTCAGTTCAATAAATGACAGAAACCTACCAATCTTTACACTGTACATCTTCCGTGCTGTTGGTAATAGTATGGAATGCTCGTTCATGGAATACGCACACACTATCTATATGTAGGATTTACCACTTGATTAGCCTCGAAGACATTTCACTATTTCAAGGAGGTTAGATGCATCAGATATTAATAACTGTCTTTTATGACAATAATTTAACACAATCTTAATATAACCTCTTACAGTGATGTTTTAACGACATATTGACATGTACAGTAACGTTATATACGTCTCTAAGTCTTGATACTCCTTCAAGATGACTATGGCAGTAGCCGAAACATATAGGAGTGCTTTTATATTCACGAATTAGTGCAGTGTGTTGGTGGTGGACTTGTTTTTAGGAGTCTGCCCTTCCTAAATGGGCCTATACTGAAACAATTAATTTCAATCTACAATCTCTTTATAAAATATCCATTTTAGTATTATCCTAATTACACCTAGGTCTCAGAAGCGTTCAATTAAAACTCTTTGAAAGGACGCTTTGCTTTTAAAGCTTACCATTTGTTACCCTATCCTACTGCTTGGGTCTTGCCAAAGAATCCAGAAATTAGATGTGTCGTTTTTATTTGTAATATTGGTAATTGAATTAAGGAAGTTCTTATACGGTTTCAGGTTATCAATTGCCCGTGGTGGAGACATTGTACTATGAGTGATGCTTGCCTGTGGGGAACCAGTCTGAATTCTGATCCATCCCTACCCGACTGCCACGCAAACCACGGAATCTGCATGAAGACTCCTAATGGCAAATGCGACTGGTCAACAGACAAGAAATATCGCGAGTGCATGAAGACTCGACGACGAATCAGGGAAGAGAAACTGAAAAACGAACCTTGAACGGAAGAATACATCTCCAGTTTTATACTGCTCTGACGACACAGCTACTGCTCATTGCATAATATCTCGAAACTCGTTGAATTAAGTTTCGTGAAATGTCTGGCGAAACTTACGTCGTTTGTAAATCTGGCGTCTTAATGCTACGTTCTTGCGTGTGGTCATAAATTGACACACCTGCCTCTGAAATATGAAGCTGTTTCCTACAATTCTGTAGCTAAACACAGCAAAAAAAAAAAAAAAAAAACAAAAAAATAAAATATTTCTTAAAAAAAAAAAAAACAAAAAAATACATTATTTTATTT
>Ga0123352_10006650_pt1 | contig 17736 bp, 5 predicted proteins | sample TergutLab28metaG_FD_89700 | JGI IMG/M metagenome (GOLD analysis project Ga0123352, IMG submission 89700) | Labiotermes labralis P1 segment gut microbial communities from Petit-Saut dam, French Guiana - Lab288 P1 | ecosystem: Host-associated > Arthropoda: Insects > Digestive system > Gut ... | reverse complement strand
TCACTTCGAATTGTAGAACACTATTTTCGTGGTTTTAAAAGTTTCCGTAGTTTTATCTGATCAGTTATTTCTTCGGTGTTCGCGAACTCTAGCACTTGATTTCCAAGTTTTGTCTACTTCAGACCATCAGTTCTAGGTATGTAGGAAAATTATCTGCCATCAAAATAGTCCAATTTTACTATCTCGTAAGCCTTGTATTTTCGTAATCTGGTATATTTCTGCAGAGAGCTTTAGGCCCAGTCTCCAGTAAATACCATGCAATTCGCATATCTTTAAACTTTCTGTGACAGTTTTACCGATGTAGGTTACAGGTAACGTGGTGTACAATACGTTCTGGATATGTGGAATTCAGAGCATTCTTTTGAATTCTTATTTGCTGACTTAATTACTGCTCAGAGAATAGGCTTTTTGAGAATCAAAATGACTCTTAAGTAGTCAAAGAAATTTCCCGCATTTTATGGAACCCGATAATTCATTACCGCTTTCACAAGTGCCCACCACCTTTCCGTACACAGAGTCAGCTCGGTCCAGTCCATACCCCCACATTCCACTTCCTGAAGGTCCGTCATAATATTATCCTCCCATCAACTCCTGGGTCTCCTAAGTGTTCTCTTTCCCTTAGGTTTCTCCATCATAACACCCCATAGTTCCCCATCCATCTCACTCTTCCTGATTTGTTCACGCGGACATATTGGCTGAGAATTAGAAATCATTAAGCACCTCATTATATAGTTTTATTCAATAACTATTTACATAGTTCATTTTAGGCCCAAATATTCTCCTCGGTACCCTATTCTCAGACACCCGCGGCCTACATTTCTCCATCAATATGAGCGACCAATTTTCATACCCACAAAAAAGCATTTAAAATTATAATTGTCTATTTCTTAATCTTTAAATTTTGTTATAGCAGGCTTGTAGACAAAATGTTTTGCACTGAATGATATCAAGCATTCCCTGACTTCAATCTGCTCTTAATTTCTTCCTGAAAAAATTTTGATTTAGTAAGTTTGTTCCCAAATATTTGAACTTTTCCACCCTTTCGAATGAACTACTATACATCACTATAGTCTGACGCATTTGGCTAGTGAATGTGAATGGCAGATATTTAGGGTATCTGGCCAGCATTGGAGCAAAGGAGACGAAAGGAAGCAGGGATATTTTGGAGTTAAAGAAGGTGCTTAGCAGGTAACAAAAGTGCCAGGTAGTTTTTGCAGTTCCTCAATTATAAAATTTGACTTATTAGACCTCTTAAATCTTAAGGTAGGGGGGAGGGGTTTGGTGGTGGAAATGCATGTTAATCAGGCTTACACATTTAAAAAAAACAGGAAGCACATGGAGGTTTCATATGGACCACAGCGCAGTGTGACAAAGTTAAGATATTAGTAACCAATGACGAAAAAGAAATAAAAATTTTAACATTTAGGACATATTACAAAAAGTTGAAATTAAGAGTTAGCCAATTGCGAACTGTGGAAAAAATTCAAGTATTGGGAAGGAATTAAAACGGAATGCCTGCTAACTTGTACTCATTCCAACGTAGGGAAACAATGTAGACTGGGTGAAGTGAGAAAAATATTTGGGTGAATCAGAACTTTGAAGTGAAAAATTTTCCGGGGCAATAGATATAAATTACAAGAACACCGATCGTAATCGTTTTGGATAACTTAATATTAAAAGACGTAATTTTTATCCACGTATTGACTAGATTACAAGATTTTCTTTTTTGTCGTTCTTATTTGTGAAATGTGTTGTGTTGTACATTTGTGCGAAGTTCATGTGATACAGTCGATGCATTCGACCACAGAAACACGACAAAACAACGAAATCTCCATAAACCAAGAAGCAATACCGCCAGAACAACATGACAGTTACTAGCAAACCTTCACAATGTTAGTAAACGGCATATGGCTTAAGAAAACACGAAAATTTTCCCCAAAAGGAAGCAAATTTTCTATATTTTTGCGGTGATTTTGCTTACATTTCCGCTTGTTGACGTGCCAGGAATTTTTGGAAAATTAGAAAAATCTTCTTGAAACGTACCTAAGTTACATAATGATATCTGTCTGTACGTGTGCGTAATCTGAGTCGTGTAATTGGGGATGCGTAACGAAATATTGCCTACAGACGCGAGTGTAAAAGGAGTTGTATAACATGCAAACGACAACACCTATTTTATTGCAAAATACTCAGTAACCTTCCTTGTGTAGTTAATAAATTTGTCTTATGAATTATACTATCTGAAAGGAGTTTTCCTTATAAGGTAACCGGGTCTAATTCATTTTGTATGGCAATTTTTACTAATTTCAGCATATTAGAGTACGACCTACATTCCACATCTCCGTTTCATTATTCAGTAATCGCCCTATATTTCGACGATACGTAATCTATCACACTGGCAGAATCTCGACACAAACGCAAAAACGGGAATATTCTTCTCTCCGATTTTGTAGTTTATGCTTCAAGTGTCAGACGACGGACATGTGAAACTTTCGTGTATTATCTGAAGTGAATTCTGTTTCTATTTGTAGACAAGTAGACATTCTTCATAAATACCCGGCTATGAAAATTGAACAGACAATGATCCGAAACTTTGTAATAAAATATTAAGACGCTGGGGAATTACCCAAAAAAACCATAAAATATATTTTATAAAATCAACGCAATATATCCGGACTGGATTCACGTTGACACACGCGGCGAAGAGAAGGGGAGAATTGTTGTGAAATGTCTTCCCCAAAATCACCACAAAATGTGTGTCGTTCACACTGAATTTGCTGCAGGTCTGTTAGAATTCCAGACTGCTTATAACTTGAGGACACACACACGTGTATCTATTATTAATTTGGGTCAGATTAGTTACCGATGGGGCATTGCGTTAATATAACTTTTGGAATTCAGAGGAAGCAGGTAAAGTATGTAAATTCAAAATGGAATTTTGTGTGTGTGACACTGTGTAATCCGGTCTGTGTTTGCCCTACCGCCTCAGCCATCATCAGACGTGAATTGAAGCAAAATAATCTCCCTCTTTCCGTCAAAATCCATCCAAACCCACGCGGTGTTTAAATCCAAAAGGCATCGATTCAAAAATTTAACGTATCGTTCATTTCACATCACAATTTTAAAGGAAGAATTGGATAGCCCTGAACATGAATTCACAAAATTTGCATTACCTGCAAGTAATGGTTTGAAGTGTTTTAACTTTCAAAATATCGGTGTTGAAATACTTTACACTATTTTCGACCTGTATTAAGGATTGCTGTCGATATAATTCTGACGTCATTAGACGTAATGCAACGTGTCTAGTGCAGTTCAGTTAGTTGAATATATATTTGAAATTTTATGAAATTGAGCTCAGAAGCGTAACAGAAATATTTCCTTCGTAATTAACTTTGTTAAAACAAATTATAAGTCATAATTTTGTACAAAGAATACTTTGTGAATCATTTTTCAGAAGATTATATTTTGTATGCTGACAAGAACTTATCCAGATTTTAAGAAATTTCATTCCTTAGAAGAGAAAATATCCTGAAAATGCGAGTTCCTTTTAGCTCATTCTCTTTTACTCGTCATTACAGAAGCAGGAGTACCGTTACTTACATTTCTAACTCCTGAATCTATTGAAACTCTCGTCCCTCCTTGAACTGTTACCCTTAGATCAAACTCAGTCTATACGTTAAAAGTTGCATCCCATATCAAGAGCCATTCTCCCTTTTGTCGTGGCTTGGATAAGAATTTTGAATAGATCTTTTCCAAATTCCGGCCATTGCGTTTACGTGTTAATAGAACCCAAAACACCAACCGCTGTTAGTCTTCGCCACTAAATTTCCTGAATTCGAATTTCGACAGCTTGGTTCTTTAGGTTTTTACGTGGCTCTCAGCTATGTAATTTTGTCTCTCAGGCCTAGCTGCAAGCGTCTTTCACCCAGTGACTTATAATTATTTTCAGTGTTCATCTGGTACGAATTATCCTGTGTTGTACACTTCTTCTTCACATTAACCTACTATAATTTCCAACATCTTTCTGTCAGCCTCCCCCAACTCAGTTCCTAACCTCCCTAATTGTCTAAATGGCAATCATGCTGTCTCGTCTTGCGGACTTCCTTTCTTGAATTCTGTCAATACTGAATTTAACGTTTTGAGAAAATTAATCTGAACGGATTTTTGGTTTCTGTGAGTCGATCCCTGCTTGTTGATTTATGTGCCTGATGACGTCATTTTACGTTCGACAGAAAATGCGGTGTAAGCTATCTGCACTGTTAAAATATTCTCTGCTCCAAGCCAATCGTTTCTCTTTAGTACTTCCGAATATTATTTATTGTTATTCACAGAACACGCAAAACACATAAAGTTACAGATTTTCTGATAAACAGCCCTCATTTATTCCGTCCATTTTTACCATCCACATTCCTCTACATTATGGCCGCTAGGCACTACTACACTAGATCAAACAAGGGCAATTATTTTTGTGTAACCGGAAGTGTGTTTCAGAGCTTTCAGACTTGTTAAGTATATGGAAGCTTGCTAAATTGTACCTGATGTCGCTCTGTTTGTAATAATATACAGGTGTATCGTTTCTAACAGGATGTGGAAAGTTTGTGTTTCGTGACATTGCCTGTAGGATAGCTGCATGATAAAGCCATACGTAACTGGACTGTAAAGAGTTCGCATAAAGACGGCGAGTCCTCTTTTCGTGACGGTGGACGGAGAACATCGTTTTTACTGATGTTAGACAAATGTTTCTTTTGTTGGTGACGTTTCGATGGATCGTTACGTCACGTTTTTGCACTTATTCATCTACTATTTGACGTATTTGTAGACACTACTTACTTACTCTCGTAATCATTAATTTAATTTTACAATGTTTTGAATGGCATATTTCAAATATTTCGTATTCCCTTCTGTTCTTAAAATGTTAATATTACATAAAAATAAACAAAAGCGTAACCGTTGTTCTCTAGGTATGTTCCTATGTGTGTGTGTGTGTGTGTGTGTGTGTGTGTGTGTGTGTGTGAATTTATATAGAAGGACACTCATAAAACATGATCGTTCATATATTTTTTGTGGCTCCAGAAACACATTTTATTGGTGGGATACAAAGTTCCTATGCATGCCCTGTTTTTTTCTAATCATAGCAAAATCATTTCGCCCAGAGGTCTGTCCTTACCTTGACGTCCCTTAAGTCCTTGGATTCCCCTTAATTCATATGAAATTCAACATGCAGCGCTACGTTTGTCAGTAGCAGAACATATCTCTCTCTCTTCAAAATTTTTGAAGATTCAGTATAATATTTTCCGCAAATGACGATGTATTTTCATGACTGCCATTATAAATTCGAACGTTTGTTACTTCAGTTAGATTAGTGTCGCCAGAAATGGTTTCCAAGGAGAGACATCAAAATTAGTATTTACCTTTATGCAAATATTGTAACTGTTATCTTGCTGCCAGTTTGTGTCGTACTGCGTAACTTCAATTCAAAACACAATATAGTGTACTGGATATTGCTCAAATAAAAAAATCCTAGTGTTTGATATGTATATTATGACACAAAATATTTGCACGTAATGTCAAATGTTAGGCTGTTTGGAGATAGAACGTGTTAATCTGTACTCTAGTGCACAAGAAGGACAGAATGAGAATATGATTTTTGTATTGTTTGGAACAGAGATATTAGCCTTCATAATGCGTCGAATGTAAGGATGTAAATTCCTTCCCTTTTACTCCTACGTACCACAAAAATCGTACGGTATTTTATCCACCAGAATGTGGTGAGAGAGCCACACCTACTGTACTGAAAAATATATGTGTTTTCTCAATTTTTATTTCATAACTATTACGAACAATTTGATCTTAATCCAGTTTTCAGAAAAAGTGCTGTTTTTGTGTGGTGTGTTGTAACACGGTTCCAAATCCGTAAGACTCTTTGAGGAAACATAAGTTTGCACACATAATTGAATATATATGTCTTACCGAGAACTGCTGCTAAATAGCAAGGAAAAGTTGTAACTGACGGCACAACCTGTGGCAGCTGGGATTTTATAATAATAATAATAATTATTATTATAATAAGCTGCAAAATGGTTGTCACCCGATGGCAGTGGTTATTATGCCTGTGCATAAATATGAAATAAGGATCTAAGAAATTTAATATGAGAGGGCTATATGAGAGGCATACCGTAGGAACTTGGGGTCTTGGGAACGATCCGAACATTCGCATCGATAAAGCGGATTTATCGTATTTTCTGCATAATTCAGTAAGTTACGATAACTCGCATTAAGACCTAAAATTATATGTCGTAACACACTGCCATAAACTGTACAATACTTCCGCAAATGTTGAATTTTGAAAGTTTGCTGTTTCTTGAATAATTTGTTGTAAGAATTTTGTTTGTGGCGGGTTTGTTATGAAGGTGATACAGTAAATGCATGCAGTTTTCCTGATGAAATTTATAATTTATTGCACTTTGTTTCAACATTTGTGGAAAATTTGTTCGTCATACTGTAAGATTTTCTTTATGGGTTTGATGTCAGGTTGAGTCTAGATGTATATATTGTTGTTTATTATGTGTATCATATTTAGAAAAGCGTTTCAAGGAATGTAAGATAAGTGAAAGCTTCATAAGATCAATTTATTAATAGTACAGCAACTTCTGTAATGCGAATTTATGGATCATTTGTTCATTACGAAAATTACCTTCCAGTAATGCTGCTTTTATAGAATGTGGAAACAAGGCCATTGTCATTGTTTAGAAACATGATTTTTGCATTTTTTTCCATCTTTTAACTCGAAATTCAGACTTCAACACACGTGCTCTGTGGCCGAGTAGTACGACAATTTCTAGACCATTTCCCAGTATTCGTGAAACTGGATGGAATATTCAATTTATTTGATTTTTATCAACACGCTGGAGCACAAATTATATTTCACGTCAATATTTTCTTTTTCTTCTTTGTAGTATAATTCAGCAAATTTATTACACCAATCCCATTACCTTGAATTGGTGAAGTCCACAAAAATGACTTGAAGTCACGTTAGTAAATAAGATATATTTAGGAATTTAACCTGGAATAAAGAATTAATATGTTTTACGTGTATATGTTCTGTTCAGCCAGAGTACGATATATGAAGTAGAATTCAGTTTAAAAGCTTACATATGCACGTACAGAATATTTTCACACATACACATTTTTGAGGAAAGTGTCGAGAATTTCTTTAGAGCATGGAGAGATGGGTTGTGATAAGAATACTTTAGCTTGCCTGCACACCAAGGTCCGAAGGGACATTTTGGGGCATCTTTATTTTGGTTGATTATTTTTATATTTGTCTCTTGTGTTAGGCCCTTGTGCATATCATACCTTGCACTGCGAATCTCTCCCCATGTCACAGCCCGGTTTAGCCGCTGGCTTCACCGCTTGACGCACGGGACAGGGTACAAACAAACATGAACTTTGTGTCAGAAACATGAGACTAGATCACTTAACTACCCTGCAACTCTGTGTATTTTGTCTGATTTCTGTTGTAACACTCGACGCTGTAACTTTCATTGTTGGAGCCCGAGTGGCGAGACTGCACACAATAAAGCGACTCAGAATCCTACTGCTTCGGGCGTTCGACCATCATCTTACCCCAAAACTCCTATTCAGCGCTCGGCTAGGGCTTGTGATACAACAATACGGACACGAAATGAAATGTGATGTAATATTAAACTATGGATTTGTGCATGGTTAATAAATTAGTTAAGTTATAATGAAAGTTTTGCTTTTTTTACAAAGAAAGCAGATCACCCTAAGTGTGACTGAGTTTTAAAATTCCCTGTTTTATTTTCTTCTTCATTAGTCTTATGTTGTTTCCCCATTCTTTTCTTTCACTTGCAGCAGAAACATGAAGAAGGACAGCGTCTCTTGCATTATCTGCGAAAGACAAACACTTCTTTAGATAAGGGTAAATATTTGTGTATAAGAAATGAATTCACGTGTGAAAATTCAACGTGGACTCTGCAATCCAGAGTTTTCAGAACAGAATATAGGAATATTTGTTAAGGTAAGCTATTCTTTATGATCAGTAATATTGTGACAGTTTTGAGCATTGTTTGAAATTACGACAATTTTATCCATTTTTCAAATGATATTGTTACAATTGAATTACGTTTTTTTGTTGTATCAAGTGACAAGAATCAAGAATTTGTATACTCCACCTACCTTACGTGAATGCTTAGTTCCTCCTTTATTGAGAAGTTTCTTTTAATGTTCAAAGAAGATTTAAATCTCTTGATGAGTTAAAAGAATAAATTGAACACAGTGAGCTAGGTATAATGTGCTGTCATATCCGTCCTCTTAATTATAATATCTTCTCTCTTAATTCCTACATGAAGCAATTTATTGAAATTTGTTAAAATTATATAAAATATATGTATAATATAATAATATATGTAGTATTTTACTAAATATGTACATGACGAAAACAAATTAAGCTTTTTGAAAGATATGTTATCCAGAAAGCAAATTGTTACTATCAGTTACGCTACATTCGATTGTCCTCAACATTCCGTTACGAAATGCATGCAATTTAAAATTTTTTTTTATAAAATTAATTTTCGCGCTCGAACAGCAATGTTATTACGTTCCAACCAACTGAACACCGCTCATTTATTAATGTCAAAATATCCTTATTTTTAATTTTATTAGGCTACGTATAAAACCTAACTTTATAATAAGTAATTTTCTGTCTGCCCACATACGTATATAAGTTACGTTATGTGGTTCAAGATTCAAAAAGCTTTCAAACGACAGCTTATAAGGGACTAATTCACAAGAGCGAACCTGGACAGATATTGCACAAACACTTTTGTGGCATGCGAGGGAATCGCGTGGTTAATGCCAACACATGCTGTTATGAGCAGTGCTATCGAACTGTTGTTGTGGCTCAACGAGAAGAGAAGATTTTGTTATAGAATTTCATTAAAAAATCTGTGAACATTCACAAATTGGTGTTTTTCTGAGGAGGTTAAAATAAATCTTTAATGTGTGTGGCGTTGTGAAAAAATATTTATAACAGTTGACTCCATTGTCCAGGCCTTGTTACACGAATCACGGAAATTCATCGCAATAGGCAAGCGCCAGCACTAATATTGCCACTGTTAGATAACAGTGGCAATATTAGTGCTGGCGCTGCAGTTTCGAAACAAACATGAAGACTCTAATACAAGGTAAAACATTTGTACTGAAATGTGAAATTATGGTATTGTGCAATTTCCATGTCAGCTATTGTTTATCTTGAAGAAGTTAAAGTTTCATACGACTTATGAAGAACCAACTGCGTACGTGGAGGACACGTCGCTCCAAATATTTGAACAGTGTCTACATTAGTGTGTGAATTCTGACGTAATTATTCACCCTGCTTAGAATTCATTGACTGCAATTAAATATCAGACAAACAGTCATTGAGCCGATATTAAGCAGTAGAGTAAAGATGGCTAGTCAGATCAGCGTGAGAATTCTGTAAAATTTTAGAAGAGTCTATAGGGTGTTTGCGCAATAAGAACCAACAGGATGCACTGTATTATTCTCAATTTATTTCAATAATTAACCTCTACATATTTCGAGCAGATTTACTGCTCATCATCAGGAGATACTTTTATGTATATACATCAAATGATTTGGGTCATGCGTTATGTTGGCTGGCTGCTAGAAAGTTCGGGGTGGAACACATAACAATTGCGTATATACAGAGTAGTACCTCCTGATGATGAGCATTAAACCTGCACAAATCCTGTAGACGTTACGTATTGAAATGAACTGAGGGTATAATATTGCTTCCTGAAGGTTTTTATTGTGCAAATATATCATGAGGCACGGTCAACATAAAGTTAAATTAGACTATGAGGTGCTTTGAATACTTAGATGGATACACAGATTGGAGACTGATAATAATCAGTGCACTGTGTCTCTACTATTAGGGAAACTAGTAGCTGGGATTTTTTGCGTTGTGACCAACAGTGACATTTTCTATTGCTCCCTCTCGGCCAAAGAAATTCAGCTCAGAGATCTGTAGCTGCCTACCAGACATCTGGTAACAGCGCCTTTAACTGCGCTGATCTTCAAAGTAATTACTTCATAACAATGGAACAAGGGTAGAAGTAACTTCTGAAATAGCAGTTCGCATATAAGGTGTGAAGTTTCGATTAACATTTGGGTTTGAACATTCACAGTCCTGTTGCACCTAGGCCTTTTAAACGGGATCTTGCCCCAAAGCCTGATATCAGCTCAGGTGAGTCCTATAACATACCAAAGTTACAGATGACCCCCAGACTTAACTTCAATTGTCTTCTGTTTCCAAGAATAGGAAACCAATTATGCATTATATTTTTCCTCAAAAGTCCCAGTAAACTAACCCCTATCATTTTCCTCAACACAGACCCCTATGAATAAAGCTGACGTTTTACAGGGCCTTTTTTACGCATCTAACAAATTCCTCAGAAAAAAATTTGTTTAACTAAAGGTAATTTTCCCTTCTCTCAAAGACCCTAGAAAAGGCGCGTCCCTACATGTTCCCCATTATCGGGACCCCTATGGAAAAGACGCCCAATCCCAGAGCCTTACTTATCATAACCTTCGGAGTCCGCAGTAAAGGAGTCCTCCCTCCAGGTTCTCCTCGGAGACAGATGTCCCACTCCTAGAGCCTTCCTTCATTCATCTTTCAAAGTCCCGGTATAAGACCCCCTTCCAGGTTCCCCAGCGGAGCCACTATGTTGAGTCAAGCCCTTCTCCAGAGCCTTTTCTACATATCCTCCACGGTCCCCACTAAAGAAGTCCCCACACCAGGTTCCGCTCACTGAGATCTCTCAGAGAAAGACGCTCCCTTTCCAGAAATCTCCATCAAATAACTCTCAGAGTTCACAGTGAAACACCCCCTTAATAATTCAACTTTCCCTCAAAGACCCCGGTAAATTAGCCCCTCTCCATTTTTCCCGCACAGGGTCCTTTTGGAGAGAGATGTTCCATCTCTAGAAAAATTGGTTTATTCATTCATTTATAACTGTTAGAGTCCCCAGTTAAGGAGCCTTACCACAAAATGGGGGAAAACACACGGTCAAGGCCCATCGAACCCCACGCAGACGGAAGGAATATATACAATGGGGTGAGATCTCTTTTCCCAAGTGTATAACTTGTGAAACTGCTATCACTCTACCAGTGCCATGCAACATTCAATACGATATATTCCACTTTGGCTTTAGCCCTTTAGCCAGCGCTTCTGTAACCGATATCAGAGTATCCCCTCCTCACGTGTTACAGCCTACCACGTGACCGAGGGTAAAGTGAAGTACGAATCCACATAAATCAGTGGCACGGCTTAGAGGTTGGATTTATCGTAGACTGAGATGTGAAGCGAACGTGACACGATATGCAGCTAGAGGCCTCTCATGTAAGGATGTAAAGTGGATATCTGCATACATTTGTTGCATGTTTCTTTGGGGTCGCAAATGGGGTAAGGGAAAACGGCTTTGTTCTGCGACACAACATCGCGACGGCACGTAATTATTGTGTTCTATAGGGCAAAGAATTTAAAATTGGAATATGTGAGAACGCTGGCATTGAAGGATATGCACAATAAAATTGTAAGCAGAGGTAACTGCGAAGGTGCATGAGTAAATCGATTGAAAATTCGTTCTAAAACAAGTTTAATTTTCTTCAACAATTTCGGAATAATTTTCTGACATGCCTAATTCTTAGCATACAATTGAGGGTTATCATAACTACAGTTTCAGTTTCGCCTGAAACGCCCCGGATTGTTTATTTTTTTTACGCGTAAAATCGTATCAAACACCATTAATATTGTTAGATGCGAATAGTTAAAAAAAAAAATATATATATATATATATATAAAGGTACATACATACATTCATATATATATATATATGTGTGTGTGTGTGTGTGTGTGTGTATTACATACATTCAGTGTGGTCACATTTGACACCGGAACAAACTTTCCCGCTGTCAGACGGAACTCCTTGTTAGCTGTAGCAATGATGAACATCAAACATCGCTGAAATGGGATAGCAGTTCCCACCCAGTCGCACCCGAATGCCGCGTCTCTCACACTCTCCGCCTTAAACATTTCAGAAAGAATGTTTTAAGATCCTTCTATGGGTGCTGCATCACAATCACGACAGCAACTGCTGTACAAGCAAGCTACATTGCTAAATATGTACTATCTACAATTTTTCTCCAGCCTGTAATTTCGTGAACTACCTTCGAGTCCTCTGACTTTCAGATAGTCTAGCGCACTCTTCCATATCCATGATGTTTCCAAATAATCATGCTGTTACCGGTCATGAAGTTTTGATATTATATCAACCATATTTGTAAAATTCTAGCTAGAATTTTACCTACTTTTTTTACACATTTTCAAAAAATTATTACTTTTTACTCTTTTGCTAACCATATATATATATATATATATTTAAGGTTTCAGGTGTAAAGTCTCTTTGTTCCCAGACAAATTGTTCAGGGTTACAGAAATAATTTTATTATATATAAAATTAAACTTTACTCATGAATATCATCGATATTAAGGGAAGTAAATCAAAAGCACCGATTCCGTGTAAATAATTTATAATATATTGTCTGCCAAAGCAGGCGAGTATAAAAAATGGCTGTCACTAACTCGACACATTCCTTCCGTTTATCATTCCTTTTGTGTGTGTGTGTCTGTGTGTCTGTGTGTGTGTCTCTGTGTGTGTGTTGATGCGATACTTTTTCTACGCTCTTACAGCCGTTTTGAAACTGTATATGGTGTTGGTATAAAAGAGTTACTGCCATAAATTATCGGGCAATATCCCAATAACGAAGGCCGAATAATTTGAGTGTATATTGTGTTATTTTTCTATGACAATTTCAAGGGAGACACTGCTTAATATTATTGAAAAAAGACAAGTGGATACGGAAGATATTTCAGTTATTTCAATAGAGAGATAAGAAACGATGTGAAATATACAGGTATAATTAAATCTAACACTACATATGTATAAGAAGCTTTCAAATATATGAAACTCGTTACATCAGCAAATTCTACCGAAATGAAATGAAGAAGTGCGTAAGTGCAACATTTACAGCATTGCTTTGTGTGATGATGAAAATTGGCACTCCGTAAAGTTGATGAGAGTTACATGCAAATATTTGAAACGCAGTGGTGAGTAATGATGATGAATATAAGGTTTTTGTGACGTGTGAGAAAGGGAAGAATTGAGACATACCGTCCAAAGGAAAGGAATTAATAGCTAAAGTGAAGAGAAATTAGGCTAAATGGATTGGTCATATTTTGTGTAGGAACGGCCGTCTAAAACACATTATGGAAGGAAATATTTAGGGAGTGTAGAAGTGAAGGTAAGACGAGTAAAAATACGTAAGCAGCTACTAGTTAATTGTACAAATGCGAGAGTATACTGGAAATTGAAAAGGGAAGCTGCAAACGTACGGACAGGAGATGGGGAAATTTATAGCCGGTATATGAAATTTAAGTCCCATATTAGATTTCAAATTGTTTATTTGGTAGAAAAGTAAGATTTACTTAAAATTAGTAATTTATTTTATGTTGGAAATAAAATTGTAAGAAGTCTGTATAGCAGCTTACAGAGACAGAGACAGTTTATGACGGGTATAGTGAGCTAGCAGGTTCACCGCTTCTCAGTGACAGAATTGATGGATAAAGAGAATTTTTGGAACAATTGACGTTGTAACAATCGACAGCTTTTGGTCTTCTTAAATCTTGCTACAAATGATTCCATATTCGTCATGCTTGCACATTAAGACAAACAGTATGACGCGTGAAGGAGTTCAAACGGGTTACGAAAATTAATTGAGAGCCAGTGAAGTTAAATTATCCAAAATTTTGACTTTTGGACCTATTGGGAAGTAGAGAAATTTAACATTATAGCCATTGGGAACTTTAACATTTATTTCAAAATTCGAATGTGTGGGGAAACCGGGGATGCCTCGGGTCAGACGACAAAACGTGATCAGGCAGTGAGGAGGCAAATCAGCATATTTAGATAAGCAGAAGCCGCAGTTAATAATAAAGTGTATTTCGGTGCCGCGAGACGGCAGCTCTCATCAAAGTATTGTAATCCATAACGTATGTGTAGAAACAAACTCTGATTATCGAAGTAAATAATTGTGAATTTTTCCTTCCGGCTGGTTTTAATTAAAACAAGTTCTGTGTAGATTGCCTCTGACACAACCCCGTAGATTTGCGCAAAATTATGTCACCACTTTACTGCTATACCTAGTGGTCTGACTTATTCATTTGTATCACAAATTATTATATTAGTTACAAGAATTAGGACAGGTGAACAGGAAATAACCGACGTGCTTCAAGGGAAGGAGATGAAGACGACATACCCATAGGTAGTTCGGTTGTAAAGCACCAGATCGCTCTCTATGAAGAACTCTCTTTGGAAGGGATTATTGGCCGTTTGGAAGACTGGCTACGGAATGAATGAAAGAATGATTGAATTAATATGAGAATGACTGAATGAGTGAATAAGTGACTGTTCCTGTACGCAGTAATGTAAAATGCATTTTGTGGATCTCCACATATATCGATCTTTTGTCCTAATCGTCTAAGATTCTTGATCTATAGATCTCAGTATATTTTTTTGTAATTAGAGAAAGAAAACTTGTATCTTGTGGCACAATTTGTGATATGGAAGATATAGACATGATGCATATTTCTGGCCAAATCTGTCATTTTATCATAATGATACATAATTTCGTAGCAAGCTTGCAAAATTCAAAACATTATCCTTGATTTGTATATCAGATTCGAGGAATTCTTGGAGTGTTTAATATGACCGTTTCTGTTCCTGGCCAAACAAATGCACCCTAAAAATTAAATATTAGGTAAGCCATAATAATTCACTGCCAAATTGCCAGATTGGTGCTTTGTCTGATTAATATTCACGATATTAAAAAATATTTATTCCTGTCTCTAAACTCTGACATTTAGAACTAAATTCAGAAGGCCAGATAGCAGAGAAAATTACTGAGAGTTCAATGCGTGTCTGATTTCCTAATTCCCTGAGGCTAATCCGCATTATATACGTAACTTAATCTGAATAAAATAAGTAATTTTCCCTTACATGCTGTGTCAGCTGAGTTCCAAGCCAGCAGATCAGAAGAACGTCGATAGTGAACGTAGTATAACTTGCCACTCCTTGACTCATATCCGCATAATTTCCCCAGTTCTGCAAAATTTTCTTAGTATGAGAAAAACAAGAAAAAATGAATTATCTTAAAGTAAACAAACTTAAAACATGAGCTACTAGAAATAATACTCTTATTAATTATAATAATAATATTTATTAACTGAAATTTTGTTGTAACTCTGTCGCAATGGTCATTTTACATGTATCCTAAATAATGAAATTGGTTACTAATAAATTTAATTCGGGAGGTCTACATGAATACTGTATGTACTGAATGTACTGGCAACTTGGAATCTTGGGAACCATCTCAGCATTTGTTTATAGACACAGGGAAAACAAGAAAAGCCTGTGTCTAGGCGGTCGTTCGCAGTGCCTTCTGAAAACTGACTTCCAAAATGAAAACAGAAAAACACTTCAGTACACTTTTAGATGCTTTTAACTTCACTTTGCTTCTGTGCACATTTAGATGATTTCCAACACACTTTATCTTCCTTTAACTCACCTCAATTTTCGCTTTCCTTACCCTCTTTTTAAAAGTAATTGTTTTGCAGGTGATAGTACCTAACACCTCTACAGGTAACTGGAACCAGTGTTGGATGGTCCTATTCACAAAGGAATATTTTCCTATACCTATTATTTACCTCCTACGTCTACTTTTCCGTTCATAATTTATCCTGCTCAGATTGTGTGGCCGTTGTAGTCTGTCACTTATAGCCTTCCACGCCCGTTCTCCAGATATGAAGACTTAGTTTATTTTGCCTAATTTTATTTATCTGTTTGTAACATGCCTACATCCGTTGAAATTTTCCGCCGCTAAAGCCAACACACTACCCGAGAAACTTCAAGCCGTACTCTATTTACCAATTGCTAAAACGGAGTAAGTGTCGTCGGTGCTGAGTATAAATGCGCCTTTGGCATGGTCAAGAATCTTCGAGGAATATAATTGGTTATATGACCCTATGACTCATCCCTCCTCACTATTAAATTACATTTGGTGTCGTTACACAAAATTGTGGATTTGGAGCTTTGTATGTGTGTGTGTGTGTGTGTGTGTTTGTGTGTGTGTGTTGTGTTTGTGTGTGTGTGTGTATATGTGTGTGTGTGTGTGTGTTTGTGTGTGTGTGTGTATATATATGTGTGTGTTTGTGTGTGTGTGTGTGCGCCCATGCGTGCCATAAGCCATGTCCCTGCATGGCGACGTGTGGTACTTCTTTTTAATTTTGCTATTTCTTGTCAACGCCACACATTCTGCTAAGTATTATTGTATATGTGTTGTTTGATGTTGTAATACAGTGGATCAAGCAGCTGATAATACGTGAGTTTTGTGTAAATTTTGCGTTTTATCATGTATTTAATTTAGTGTGCATTTATTTTGCTTTTCTATTCTCTTATGTTATATCCACAGACCAAATTTTTATTAAATAATTGAAAAGGACCTTCGCTGTTCCTTGCGTCTCCTGTATTTACCTCAAAGCTTTCACGACGGAATCAAAGAGCGTGGGTGCACTGTTCAAAATTTCATCGTCAGCCTACATGGAACTGTGTTATTTCGAATTCTGGGGATTTGTAAATTCATCTTCTCCTACTCTCACTGCAGTGTAATTCTTGCATAACAACTGCAATATCCACAGTCTATTATCGCTTTCGCATATGCTACTTAGCCTATTTTATATAACTTAACGTACTCTTTTTCATAAAGACTAAATTCCCCCAAAGTGTCTGCCAAATTACATAAATATTAATTACTCTAAAAATCAATAATTGTTTTGTCTTCTGCTTTAAAAACTGTTTTTTTACACTAAAAATACACACTTTCCATAAACAAATTACAATTTCACAATCCCAGGCTGACCTTCTTCTGCACGTCCTGTCTCATATTCTATAACTCGATAAGCAAACCTCGTAACTGATACTGTCAGTTCTATTGAGACTTTGGACTGCATTTACTCAACATTGACACAAATACAAAAGTTCGATTTCTGTGTGAACACTTCTCAATGACCTGACAGTTTGTTCAACCTCGCGAAAAAGTAATTTCAACTACAAGGCATCCTTTAATTTTTTTTAACTCATACTATTCTTTTCCAATGGGATTTCATCAGTTAATTCTTCTATTTGTACAGACAATTATTTATATGTTGAACAATTTTCTTTCATTTCCTAGATTAATGAATTCAGTTTTCCTGAAGGTGATCATAATCCACTCAAGCATTTTATGAAGTAAAAAATTTTCATATTACATAAAACACATGGGATGATTCGCGTGTGTGTGTCTGTATATATACCGGGTGTCCCAGGAGGAATGTGCCAGACTTCGGGAGGGTGTTCCTTATGTTAAAGTATACCGATATAACCCAAAACACCTATGTCCAATGTTGAACGGTTTAGGAGATAATGGTCGGAGAATAGTGTGGTCTTCATGCGGGTTCACACACTGTACCTGTCAGCTGACAATCTTATCCATTTCTGACCTTGAGTGTGGTGTCATATGACGGCAATTCAGCTCATGCTAGACACAGAACTGCATGCGTAC
>Ga0123352_10006647_pt1 | contig 17739 bp, 18 predicted proteins | sample TergutLab28metaG_FD_89700 | JGI IMG/M metagenome (GOLD analysis project Ga0123352, IMG submission 89700) | Labiotermes labralis P1 segment gut microbial communities from Petit-Saut dam, French Guiana - Lab288 P1 | ecosystem: Host-associated > Arthropoda: Insects > Digestive system > Gut ... | reverse complement strand
TTTTCTACGTTCATGTAGTTGATGCGGAAACAGGTGAAAATCTGAGAGCCGAAGTTGCCGTAAATGCAACGACAGCAAACAATCCGCTTGTTTTCAGACAGACTACCGATGCCGAAAGCGGTATGTTGAGATATGAATTGAGACCGGGTAGATACAGATTGCAAGTTACTGCTGAGGGTTATATTTATCACCAAAGAGAATTTGAGTTTACAAGAACGGAAACAATACGTGTTGCACTTCAAGAAATTAAACAAGATGTTCGATTTGTATTAGATGAAAATCAATTGTTTTTCGCTGTTAATCGTGCAGTATTCTTGCCGGGTTCAGAGCCTGCACTTGACCAGATGTACCAATTCTTAGTTCAAAATCCGACTGTAGAAGTTTACATCATCGGACATACAGATAGTACAGGTTCGCTTGCGTTCAACATGACTTTATCCAAAGATAGAGCAAGAGCCTTGTATAATGAGCTTGTGGCAAGAGGAATTGACCCATCACGCTTGACTTACGAAGGTCGCGGTCCGAACGAACCGATAGATACCAACGAAACGGAAGCAGGACGTGCAAGAAATCGTAGAGTAGAGGTTATAATAAGATAAAAGAATTCAATAAATAAAAACCGCCGAAAAGATTTTGTTCTTTTCGGCGGTTTTTTATTGGTAATTTTGGCTTAATGTTCAAAACAGGGATAAAATAGAGATAACTATCAATAAATCACATATTTGTGCTTAAAAAATAAAATGGACAAAAAACTTGCTTTTATTGTGGCTCAAAATTGCTTGTAAAAAGCAAACTCAGAAATCATAACAGATTATCAAAAAAACAGACAGTTGTTTATAGATGAGTATTTTAAACACAAAAGTATGGCATGTCTTGAATATTAAGCCTAAAAAAAGAGCATCCGTTTTCAGACACTCTTTTTCATTTAGCTTATAACATTTCTCTTATCTTCTGCCGCCACCAATGTAAAAACCTGCGGTAATCGCGAAATAATGGAACATTTCACTGGCAAAAGCCATGTTGTAAGAAGCTGTCAAGCGGAAATGCGAAACATCAAATCCTGCGCGCAACATGGTTGCAAAATTTGTTCCGGCATAAGCTCCCGCATCTGTTCCTATCTCTCCCATGACGAAAGTACCTAATCCCATACCAACGAAAGGACGGAAAGCATTGTTGTTGATGTGATAGTCGCCGGTAAGCATATAACCGGAACTTATTCTAATGCTACCGCCTTCAGCATCTCCACCGCCAAAAAGCGAACCTTCCCAACGAAGACCCACCGAAACTTGAGGAATTACCTCGAACTTAGGCTCGACATAGAACAACATACCTCCGCTGAAACCATCGTTAAACGGAACAGCATAACCAAGACCAGCATCTACACGAAAAGGTGTGAAATCTCTCGCTACAGCTGAAAAGCAAAGTGCCATTGCAAGGCACGATAAGAAAATAGCTTTTTTCATAAAAAAATAATTTAGTTTATAAAATTAAAAATATCGCGACAAAGATATATTTAAATTTTTAATTAAACAAATATTTGTCAAAAAGAAAAAAATAAGTGCAAGCGTGAATTTGACACTCAAAATCAACTTTTTTTAAAAATGTCCATTTTTCTGCGTACCTTTGCACTCTCAGAAGTCAGAAATCAGAAAAATCATATAAATCAAAAAAATCACAGTTCAGACAAAATGAAAAATTTTAAACGCACAACCGTAACTTCTGCTTTGCCGTATGCCAATGGACCAATTCACGTCGGACATTTGGCAGGCGTGTATATTCCTGCCGATATTTACACGCGCTACCTTCGGCTCAAAGGCGAGGAAGTTATTCATATTTGCGGTTCTGACGAACACGGCGTTCCAATCACCATAAAAGCGAAAAAAGAAGGTGTTACACCGCAGGATGTTGTTGATAGATACCATAATATTATAAAGAAATCGTTCGAGGAATTTGGAATTTCGTTCGATATTTATTCGCGGACAACTTCCGAAACGCACCGCGAATTGGCTTCCGAGATTTTCAAAACCATCGAAGCAAAAGGCGGATTTCTCGAGCAGGAATCGGAACAATATTACGATGAAACGGCACAGCAATTTTTGGCAGACCGTTATATTACAGGAAAATGTCCGCATTGCGAAAACGAAAATGCGTACGGCGACCAATGTGAAGCCTGCGGAACGTCGCTCAATCCGACTGATTTAATAAATCCGAAATCGGCAATCAGCGGAAGTGTGCCGATAATGCGCAAAACGAAACATTGGTATTTACCGCTCGACCAACACGAAGCGTGGTTGCGCGAGTGGATTTTGGAGGAGCATAAAGAGTGGAAATCAAATGTTTACGGTCAATGCAAAAGTTGGCTTGATATGGGTTTGCAGCCTCGCGCCGTGAGTCGCGATTTGGATTGGGGAATTCCCGTACCGATTGCCGGCGCAGAAGGAAAAGTGCTTTATGTTTGGTTTGACGCGCCGATTGGTTACATTTCAAACACAAAAGAATTGTTGCCAAACGATTGGGAAAAATGGTGGAAAAATGACGACACGCGCTTGATACATTTCATTGGAAAAGACAATATTGTGTTTCACTGCATTGTTTTTCCTGCGATGCTGAAAGCCGAAGGAAGCTATATTTTGCCCGAAAATGTTCCTGCGAATGAATTTTTAAATCTCGAAGGCGATAAAATTTCCACTTCGCGAAATTGGGCGGTTTGGCTGCACGAATATTTGATTGATTTTCCCGAAAAACAAGACGTTTTGCGCTATGCGCTGACCGCAAATGCGCCCGAAACGAAAGACAACGATTTCACTTGGCGCGATTTTCAGGCGCGCAACAACAGCGAATTAGTTGCCATTTACGGCAATTTTGTAAATCGCGCGTTGGTGCTTACACAAAAATTTTTCGATGGAAAAGTTCCTGCAATTGAAATTAAAGATATTGACGAAGAAATTGTAACAGAAATTTTCAAAGATAGAAAATCAAAAATCGAAAAATCATTAGATAATTTTCATTTCCGTGATGCACTAAAAGAAGCTATGAGTTTAGCACGTGCTGGCAATAAATTTCTCGCAGACAATGAGCCTTGGAAGTTAGTAAAGGTGGATATGTCGCTTGTTGCGATGTATATAAACATCAGTTTACAAATTGCCGCGAATTTGGCGATTGCTTTTGAGCCGTTTTTACCTTTTTCATCGGCAAAATTGCGCCGAATGTTAAATATGCAGTCTTTTGATTGGAATGATTTAGGCAAAATAAATTTACTTCCTGCTGGTCATCAACTCAATAATCCCGAATTGCTTTTTGAAAAAATCGAGGATGAAGCCATTGAAGCGCAAATAAAAAAATTGCACGATACGAAAAAAGCAAACGAAGCCGAAAATCGCCAAACCAATCCGATAAAGGAAAATGTAGCTTTTGACGATTTTTTGAAAATGGATATTCGTGTCGGCACGGTGCTTGATTGTCAAAAAGTGCCGAAAGCCGACAAATTGCTTCGATTCCGCCTTGCTGATGGATTGAATGAGCGCACAATTCTTTCGGGAATTGCCGAGTATTATCCAAATCCTGAGGAACTTATCGGCACGCAAGTTTGTTTTATTGCTAATTTTGAGCCGCGAAAATTGCGCGGAATTATGAGCGAAGGAATGATACTTTCTGCCGAAGATGCGGATGGAAAATTCGTGTTAATTCAACCGAAAACAAATGTTGTGAATGGTGCGATAATATGCTAATGTGCAAATGTGTTAATGTGCAAATTTATGCGAATTTCATTAAAATCTTCATTGCGTTGAAGAATTTTACATTAATTTCTTCAATTGATTGAAGAATTTTACATTAATTTCTTCATTGTATTGAATTTTTTTGTACTTTTGCCGAGAAATTAATAAGTAAAACAATGTTTGCGAGCAATTTTCATCGTACATCCGAAAAGAGAATTTTCCAACGCTTGAAACCAAACAAAGTCATTTTATTGTTTGGAGCAAGGCGAGTGGGCAAAACTATTTTGCTCAAAAACGTTGTGGAACAATTCAACGGTAAAACGCTCATACTCAACGGCGAGGATTTTGATACACAAACATTGCTCGAACCTGCTTCAATCAGCAATTACAAACGTTTGTTGCAAGGTGTTGATTTATTGGTAATTGACGAAGCGCAAAATATTTCTGACATTGGCAAAAAACTAAAGTTGATGGTGGACGAAATTGCCGGAATCCGAATAATAGCAAGCGGTTCGTCGTCGTTCGATTTGCTCAACAAAGCCGGCGAGCCGTTGGTTGGGCGAAGTTCGCAGTTTTATCTTTATCCATTTAGCCAGACCGAACTTGCACAGCGTGAAAATGCGTTGGAAACTCGTCAAAATCTCGACGAACGACTTATTTACGGCTCTTATCCCGAAGTGGTTTTGATGAACAGTGTGGAGCAGAAAAAAGAATACTTGCGTGAAATTGTTAATTCATATTTACTGAAAGATATTTTGGCAATCGAAGGACTGAAAAATGCGAATAAAATGGCTGATTTGTTGCGACTTATCGCTTTTCAAACAGGCAATTTGGTTTCGTATGATGAACTCGCTAAACAACTTGGAATAAGTCGAAACACGGTAGAAAAATACCTCGATTTGCTCTCAAAAGTATTTGTTATTTACCGTTTGGGAAGTTATTCGGGCAATTTGCGAAAAGAATTATCGAAAGCAGGAAAATGGTATTTTTTCGACAACGGAATTCGTAACGCGCTGATACGCAATTATCAAGCACTGAATATGCGTCAAGATACGGGACAACTTTGGGAAAGCTATTTGATAAGCGAACGAATGAAGCAAAATGAATATTCGGGATTAAATAAAACGTTCTATTTTTGGCGCACTTACGACGGACAAGAAATTGATTTATTGGAGGATAACGAAGGAAAATTACAAGCATTTGAGTTTAAATGGAGCGACCGAAAAATAAAAAAACCCAAAGCATTTGCCGATGCTTATCCCAAAGCCGACTTTGAAATTATCAGCAGGGAAAATTATTTGGATTTTATAACATGAAAATGGAAATTCTGAACTCAGAATTCTCTTACAATTCCAATTTTTTGTTAAATAAACGTCCTTTTTAATCGGATTTTACCAAGATTGAAAGATTATCGTTACTTTTGTTGCCAAATATTTTGGGTGCAACAAAATTTTTGGCTTAAATGCACGTTTTAATATCTCAAACGTAATAAAAAAAGCAAGATGTTTTTAAAAACCAAAAGAATTGTACTTATCGGTATTTTTTGCTGTTTCGGCTCGTATCTTTTTGCACAGCAAGATGAATTTAGAGCGGAAATCGGCATATTGGGCGGTGTTGCATATTACATAGGCGATGCCAATTCGGTGCTGTTCAGCAATTTAACGCCCGCTTACGGCGCGCTGTTTCGTTATCGTTTCACGCCTCGTTTTGCAGCGAGAGCGGAATTTACGCGAACTTCGATTTTTCACGAAGGATTCGTGGATGTAGCAGTACCGGGATTTCCGGATTACATTCATATGGTGGATGCAAATTTCGACAATCCAATAAATGTGTTCGACATTGCGGGCGAATTTAATTTTTTCGATTTGGAAAGAAGTCCGAACAGACGTTCCAGCCGAATATTTTCGCCTTACATTTTTGTCGGTTTGGGAATGATGAATTATTTATACGAAGGTAATCAACAATTTACGCTCAGTGTTCCGCTCGGTGTCGGAATAAAAGTGAAAATGGGACAAAGATTTAATTTTAACGCGCAGTTTTCAAATCGTCTGTTGTTTGCCGATAATTTGGAAGGAATCAGTATTTTTAACAATCCGCACGGATTGAACGGAAATAATCCTTTGAACAACGATATGCTTTCGACACTGACAATAGGAATTACCTATAATATTTGGAGGCGATGCCTCGGATGTGCGTGGCGTTGATTAATCGAAATCTGATATATAATACATGACTTACAAAGAACAAATTGATAAAGCATATTTGCCAAAGCACATTGCCGTCATAATGGATGGAAATGGGCGTTGGGCGCAGCAACGCGGTTACGACCGCATTGCAGGTCATCAAAATGGCGTGATTTCGGTGCGCGAAACAACCGAAGCCGCTGCCGAAATCGGTATCGAATATCTTACTTTATACGCATTTTCGACTGAAAATTGGGGACGTCCGAAGGACGAAATCGATGCGTTGATGGAACTTTTGGTTGATACAATAGAACGAGAAACGCCGACATTGAACAAAAACAATGTTCGCCTGATGGCTATCGGCGATTTGAGCCGTTTGCCCAAGGGTGCGGAAAGAAAATTAAAAAATTGTTTGAAAGAAACCGAAAAAAATACCGGACTTCGCTTGGTGTTGGCACTGAGCTACTCGTCGCGCTGGGAAATAGCCAACGCAGCGAAATTGATTGCCCAAGAAGTGAAAGAAGGTCGTTTGACGATTGATAATATTACGCCGGATATCGTGTCGGAACATCTGACGACAAAAGGAATTCCCGACCCGGATTTGCTTATTCGCACAAGCGGAGAATTGCGTGTCAGCAATTTCTTGCTGTGGCAATTGGCATACACCGAATTATACTTTACGGAAACACAGTGGCCCGATTTCCGAAAAGAAAATTTTTACAAGGCTATTTACGAATTCCAACAACGCGAACGCCGTTTTGGAAAATAATAAGGACAATACATTGATATGCAACTAAAAACGTTTTTTTTCTTTTTTTCTTTTCTCATCATTTTCAACAGCTTGCTTTTTGCCCAAGAAGCGGTTGAGGAATTTGTTCAAGAAACTGTTGAGGAATTTCCCCAAGAAGCAGTTGAGAGAAACGAAGTATTCTCTCTGCCTGCCATCAACTATATCAGAACACCGATGCAGCTCGAAATCGCCGAAATTACAGTTTCAGGTGCCGAACATTTCGAGGATTTTGTGCTTATTGGTTTTTCGGGACTTTCGGTCGGACAAACTATTTCCGTTCCGGGTGCTGAAATTACTGAAGCGACAAGGCGTTTTTGGAGGCAAGGGCTTTTTGCCGATGTGAAAATCGGTTATACAAAAATTCAAGATGGAAAAGTTTGGCTGCACATAGCCTTGCAGCAGCGTCCGCGCATTTCGGAAATTAATTTTCATGGACTGAGAAGGTCGGAAGTAGATGACCTTCAACCTCGTGTGGGATTAGTAGTAGGAAACCAAATCACGCGTAATGTTTCAGACCGCGCCATACGAATCATCAATCGCACGATGGAGGAAAAGGGATTTGCCAATGCCGAAGTAAGAATCCTTCAACGCAACGACCCAAACAATCCCGGACATGTGATTGTAGATATAGAGGTAGATAAAAACGAAAGAACAAGAGTTCATTCGATAACCATAACCGGAAACGAAGCGCTTTCGTTCAACCAGATAAACCGTGCAATGAGACGAACCAACGCACCAAGTTGGATGAATATTTTCAGAACAAAACGCTTTGTTCGCGAGGAATTTGAAAACGACAAAAGAGCGCTTATCGAAAGATACAATCAAATAGGTTTCCGCGATGCATACATTGTTTCCTACGAAGTTATTCCGCACGATGAAAGGTCGGTAAGAATATACCTTACCGTTGACGAAGGCAACAGGTATTATTTCCGAAATATAAGCTGGATAGGCAACACGATATATTCGCACGAGTTTCTGACCGAGTTTTTGGGTATCAGAAGAGGTGATGTTTACAATCACACGCTGTTGATGGAACGGCTTCATTTCGACAACGAGGCTGTGAGCAAATTGTATCAAAACAGAGGTTATCTTTTTTCTCATATAGAAGCGGTTGAAGTAATGGTTGAAGGAGATTCTATTGATTTTGAAATACGAATTTTCGAAGGAAGACCAGCCACCATTAATATGGTAAACATTATCGGAAACGACCGAGTTTACGAACACGTTATCAGACGTGAACTTTGGACAAAACCCGGACAGCTGTACAGTCAAGCGCAAGTTATCCGAACACTGCGCGAACTTGCTCAAATGGGACATTTCGACCAGGAACAGCTTTTTGCCGATTTCCAGCGTGGCGGAATTGTGCCGAATCCCGAAGATGGAACGGTCGATTTGAACTTTGTTTTGCAAACAAGAGGAAGCGACCAAGTAGAATTTTCGCTCGGTTGGGGAGTAATGGGAGTTGTAGGAAGTATCGGACTGAGATTTACAAACTTTGCGATACAAAACCTTTTCCGCCCCGAAATGTATCGAATTGTACCGCAAGGCGAAGGACAAACATTTGCAATCAACGCCCGTACAAACGGTCAGTTTTACAACTCAATCGGTATTTCGTTTGTCGAACCTTGGCTCGGAGGCAGACGACCGAACTCACTTTCTGTTTCAGCTCATTACTCTGCACAATCGCGAGTGAGCGACCGCTGGCAGCGATTTTATCAAGATATGATGTTCGACCCTCGTTTTATGGGTGGAGGAATGGGAATGGGCGGAATGGGCATGGGAGGCATGGGAATGGGCAATCAATGGAACAATTCGATGATGTTTGAAATTGACCCCGAATCGTACATGCGCGTACTCGGAGTTTCGATTGGTTACGGACAGCGTTTGAATTGGCCCGACAACTTTTTTACATTCTTTGGCGAAGTGTCATATCAACTGTTTATGATGCAAAATTGGTGGCAAATTCTGTTTCCATTAGGCGATGGAAATTTCCATGCATTGAGTTTGAATTTAACTTTCGGGCGTAACTCAACCGACAATCCGCTTTTTACTCGCAGTGGGTCGGCATTTTCACTCGGTGTTCAAGTAACGCCTCCATTTTCGCTTTTCAGAGGAAATCCGAATAGCTATTACGCTTCGTATTACGAAACAGGCAGAATACCGGAGATGTACGCAAGGTATAATTTCCTCGAATTTCATAAGTGGCGATTCAATGCAAGAATGTTTACGCCTTTGACACCGAACGAAAAATTAGTATTGATGAAACGCGCCGAATTCGGTTTCTTGGGTCATTACAACCGATATTTGCGTTCACCAATCGGAACATTTGTTATGGGAGGCGATGGAATGGCGGCTTTCATGGGTATGGGCGAAGAATTAGTAGCGATGCGCGGTTACGAATCGGGCAGTTTAACACCGTTTGATGCCATGTGGGGCGCGCACAAAGGATTTCTTTTCAACAGATTTACGGTAGAATTGCGTTATCCGCTTTTGTTGGAACAAACAGTCATTTGGGCATTAGCTTTTGTTGAAGCAGGAAACAGTTTCAGCGGATTTAGAAGTTACAATCCGTTCAATCTTAAACGTTCGGCAGGCGTTGGAGTTCGTCTGTTTCTGCCAATGTTTGGTTTAATGGGTATCGACTGGGCATATGGATTTGACAGTCCGAACAATAGAGGAATGGGAACAAGAAGCGGAAGTCAATTCCACTTTGTACTTGGACACGAATTATAGAGTTTAGAGTTTAGAGTGCAGAGTATAAAGTGTAAAGTGTAATTTTTTAGAGTTTAAAGTTAGTTTGCCAACTACACTCTGCACTCTATACTCTACACTCTAAAAAAAGTTTGGCAAAGATTTTGTTATTGCATTACCAAATAAAAAAATAAAGTTATGAAAAAGTTAGTTCTTACATTGTGTTTAATAGCAGGATTTACCTTTGCAACACATGCGCAAAGGTTTGCTATGGTAGATATGGAATATATTATGAGAAATATTCCGCGTTTTGAAAGTGCCGAAGAGCAGTTAAATCTGATTTCGAGAAGATGGCAGGCAGAAGTAGAAGCCATGATGCAGGAAGTACAGCAAATGTACAGAAATTATCAGACTGAGCTTGTTTTTCTTTCGGATGAAATGAGAAGACAGCGCGAGGAAGAAATTATTGCCCGAGAAAGAGAGGCAAACGAATTGAGACGGAGATATTTTGGTCAAGATGGTGAATTATTTCAAAAACGCGCAAGTTTGATGCGTCCAATTCAAGACGAAATTTACACCGCTTTGCAGGAAATAATCAACGATAGAGGACTTGATATGGTGTTCGACCGCAGTTCGGCTATGCACGTGATTATTGCATCACCCAGACTTGATATAAGCGATGACGTGCTGCGAAGATTAGGATATGCAAGATAAAGTTTGGATATTCAAAATAAATTCCTAAATTTGCACGCTTTTAACCCCTAAATCCCCTAAAGGGGACTTTTGCAGAATATGTAAGCCCCTTTAGGGGTTTGGGGTATAAATTTGAAATTACTAACAATTAAAAAAATAAGTTATGATAAAGAGAACAGTCATTTTTTTGCTTTGCGCACTTCCAATGTTTGCGATAGCACAAGATAAATTCGGTCACATAAATACCCAAGAGGTGATTCAAGCGATGCCGGAAATAGCCGGTATTCAACGGACAATAGCTGAATTGGAATCCGAATACGAAAATGTGTTGATGCAAATGCAAGAGGAGTTTTTTACAAAATTCAGAGAATTTCAAGAAAGACAAGCTACTATGCCCGAAAGCATCAGAGAAATGCGTCAAAGTGAGCTTGCCGACTTGGAACAGCGTATTCACGCTTTCAGACAAACGGCACATGATGGTTTGCGGCGGAGACAAATGGAGTTGTTTGCACCCGTTATTGAAAGAGTGAGAAACGCCATTGAAGCTGTTGGCACAGAACACGGTTTTACCTACATTTTCGACTTGACGACAGAAAGCATTGTTTTTCAATCGCCTACCGCGAATAATGTTACACCATTGGTAAAAGCGAGATTAGGTATCAGATAAAAAATGATAATCGTACAAAAAAACGCTGACTTGAAAAAGTCAGCGTTTTTTTTTGTGCCTAATTTTCTAATAACTTTGCTTCCGCTTTGCGTACTTTGTCAAATGTAAATTGGTTGAGAATTTCGTTTTTGTAATTCACAATTTCGGCGTTGCAGAGATTGCCGATGCTTCCTTCGTGCGTGTGTTGCACGGTTTTGTCGGGCGCAAAATTTCCTGCTTCAATGTCTAAGCCTATTTTTTTATAAGCGTCGCGGAACGAAACGCCCGAAAGCGTGAGCTTGTTTACTTCCTCAACGCTGAAAATAAAATCGTATTTCGGGTCATTCAAAATATTTTCGTTCACTTCGACTTGCGACATCATCAAAGTTGTCATTTCCAAACAATCGCGCAATTCGGCAAAAGCGGGAATGAAAATTTCTTTTATAATTTGCAAATCGCGAAAGTATCCCGAAGGTAAATTATTGGTAATAAGCGTAATTTGTTGCGGGACGGATTGAATTTTGTTGCATTTGGCGCGCGTTAGTTCAAAAACATCGGGATTTTTTTTGTGAGGCATAATGCTCGAACCGGTTGTAAACTGGTCGGGTAGGCGAATGAATCCGAAATTCTGCGAAGTGAACATACAGGCATCAAAAGCCAATTTTGAAACAGTTGACGCCACGCTTGCCAAAGCACTTGCTACGATGCGCTCCATTTTTCCGCGACCCATTTGTGCATAAACCACATTATAATTCATACTGTCGAAACCGAGCAAATCGGTTGTCAGCTGGCGATTGAGCGGAAACGACGAACCGTAACCGGCAGCCGAGCCGAGCGGATTGCGGTTGGTGATTTTCCACGCCGAAAGCAAAAGTTGTAAATCGTCTGCCAAACTTTCGGCATACGCGCCAAACCAAAGTCCGAACGACGACGGCATCGCGATTTGCAAATGAGTATATCCGGGCATCAGCACGTTTTTGTAGCGGTTGCTTTGGTCGATAAGCACGGAAAATAATTCGGAAACGGCGCGAACGGTTTTTTCGATTTCGGCACGCGCGAACAGTTTGAGGTCGAGCAAAATCTGGTCGTTGCGCGAGCGACCGCTGTGAATTTTCTTTCCCACATCGCCCAATCGGCGCGTAAGCAAAAGTTCTATTTGCGAATGAACGTCCTCAACATCAGCTTCAATCTTGAAATCGCCTGCTTCAATCGAGCGGTAGATATTTTTCAGTTCGGCGAGCAAAAGCGCGAGTTCGTCTTTTTGCAGTAAACCAACCGATTCGAGCATCGTGATATGCGCCATCGAGCCGAGCGCGTCGTATTTTGCCAAATACGTATCCATTTCACCATCGCGACCGATGGTAAATTGTTCGATTTTTTTATCTGTTTGCGTATTTTTTTCCCAAAGTTTCATACATTGTTTTTTACGGAATTACGAAAGTGCAAAGTTACAAAATTCCGTGATTTATAATTACTTTTTTGAAATTATGCGTATCGTGAATATTTTAGTCGAATTATGAATAAAATATGCGTATTTTGAATAATTGTGATTAATAATCGCAAAAAAGAAGCACAAAGATTTTATTTTCTCTGCGCTTCTTTTTTTGCGGTTTGTACCAAAAACCTTAGTTTCCGCACGTTCCTTCCAAAGGCGTATAAAGTTCAATCAGATTTTCCTCCGGGTCGCGTAGGTGAACAACTCGCATTCCTGCGTCTGTCCAATCGGTCGGCTCGTTTATGAACTCAACACCTTTTGCCAAAAGTGCTTTGTAGGTTTCATCTACATTTTCGGTTTCGAAAGAAAGCATCATTTTCTCGCGACATCCAACCGGCTGAGCTTTATCGGCATTGCCAATAAATTGCGCCATTGCATCTGACGAAAATATAGCAAGTGCTTCGCCTGCAAATCCTTCGGTTACTTCAAAAGAATCATAACCGTCCACATTCCAACGCGCCTTAAAACCAAGTTTTTGAGTGTAAAACTCGAACATTTTTTTGTAGTCTTTTACTAACAATCTTACATTACAAAATTTCATATTCATATATTTTTAAAAATTAAACTTAGTGCAAATTTACAACACATACGCATCAAAGGAAACATAAAAAATCGACTTTTTTACAAAAAATCAACCTTTGTATCCGCTCATTAATTGCCAACAAATGCCGAATTTATCCTCCAAAACTGCATAAGCGGTGCAATATGTTGTGTTGCACAAAGGTGTGAGAACGCTTGCGCCGTCGGACAAGATTTCGTAAGCCGATTTTAAGGCTTCGTCTGATTCAAATTCCATTAAAAGGCTCATTTTGCGCGCACTTCCTTGCGCTTTATCTAACAAATTCATTGAATCGTCGCCTAAATCAATAGCCTGTTTTCCAATTTTTATTCGAGAGTAATAAACAAAATCTTTTTCCTCAGGTTTGCATTGAAAATCTTTTGGGTCTGCATCTGAATAGCGCAGTTTTACCAAAACAGTTGCGCCAAAGGCTTTTTTGTAAAGTGCGATTGCTTCGTTGCATTGTCCGTTGAAGCTAAGTGTTGGTGTCATTTTTACTTTTATCATAATTTTTATTCCTCCAATTATTTATGCGTTTAATTTTTCTATCGCCATACACCAGCGAATACCGAATTTATCGGTAAAATCGCAAATCAAGTCGGCATATTCTATTTTTTGAAGCGGTGTGCGAATTTCGGCATCTTGCGAAAGCACTTCGTAGGCTTTGCGGATTTTCGCTTCCTCGTCTGCATCAAAGAGCAAACAAAATTGCATAATGTTTCCGCTGTAAGATTTATCGCCCTCGATAGAATCGGGATTTTCAACGTCTTGTTCGCTAAAACCGAGCATCTGACCGTCGAATTTTAGCACGACGTGCGCGAATGTTCCGTCATCAAACAAATCCTCTTTTGCGTATTCAACTTTGGCATCAAAAGCCTTTTGGTAAAATGGAACGGCTTGGTCAGTTCCTTTTACAAATGCGTACATAAATGTTTTCATATCGAAATTATCTTTTTAAATTAAAATCGAGTACAAAGTTAAGCACAAACTTATCAATGGAAAACATAAAAAATCGACTTTTTACACGTAACATTCATCAGGTGCATAGTAAATTTCTGTTTTTTTGCGAACGTCGGTAGGAATATCGCCCGAAAAAGATTTAATATCTTTCATCAAATGCGTGCGGTCGTAATATCCACGTTCTAAGGCAATTGTGAGCAGGTCTTTGTTCGGTTGCTTTACTATGTCTTGAATTGTGTGTTTAAATCTGACTATTTTTGCAAACATTTTTGGGCTAATGCCGACTGCGGTTTTAAATCTGCGCTCGAAATGCCTTTGACTGAGGCAAATATCGTTGGCAAGACGAGTGAGATTTAATTGTCCTTTTGTGAGGTTTATCGCCTCTACGGCACGAATTATTTGCTTGTCGGGAGAGTACAAACGCGGAAGCAGATTTATTAAATAATTGTTTGTGTGTGCAATAATTTCTTGCGCCGACTGTTTTTCGGGCAAGGTTTCGTAAAAAGATTTGTCGAACAAGGTTTCGACCAATGCCAATTCTACGGCTCGGTCGGTAAGTTCCATTTGCGGAATGCGCGTAAAAGCCGTAATAGCAGCAGGTTTGAAGCGAATACCGAACATTTGTCCGCGTTCTGCGGAATTAAATTCGATAAAGTTTGTCATCGTACCGAAAAGTTCGACATAAGAAATTCCTTTTGTTCTGTCGAAATCGAAAATAACATCGGTGCAATTATCGGGCAAAATTTTTGCATAATGTTCGCTCGACACAAAATCGGTTGCTATCCAATAGTTTTCTACCCAAGGAGTTAATCGTATATCGGGCTTATATTCTTGGTAGTGATACATTTAATTTATCAGTTTATCGTTTAGACAAATGCCCAATAATACGCCGTGCGCTCAAATAGCGAACATTCCAGTGAGCTTGCTCAATACTGTCTATCCTTACTCCTGCGCGTGTGGTAACGTGAATAAAGTAAAATTGTCCGTTTCGGTTGATTTCGGTTACAATGCCTACGTGTCCTACGTTTCGGGAATTTTTGTCGCTCCCTGTAAAAAAAACCAAATCGCCCGGCTGTAAATTGTTTCGCCTGACTTTTTTGCCCACTGTGGCTTGTTGTCGTGTGGTACGCGGCAGTGAGTAGCCCATTGCTCGAAAAACATACTGCACAAAACCCGAACAGTCGAAACCTCTTTCGGGCGAAGTTCCGCCAAAAACATAGCGAACACCGACATACCTGTTTGCTATTTGTAATAACTCTTGAGCTTCTCGTTCGGTGTTTCGAGTGAGGTGTCTGCCGCTTGAACAGCTTGCTAAAACAAGCGAAAAAAGAAGGATATAAATGAGTTGTTTCATCATATTCTTAACGCAAATGGTCAAGCGAACGAACAAGTTTTTATTTTACTGCCGTCCAATAACATCTCTTGGGCGAAGTGATTGAACCCGATTTTTGGAGGTTTTTCATCGCTTTTTCTACTTCTTTTTTGTCAATACCCGATAATTCGGCTACTTTTCCTGCGTTCAAAGGCTCGTTTGAAGCCTTAAACACGTCCAATACTTTTGCTGTTGTGTCCATAGTTTTTAATAATTTAATAATGAATAATAAGCTGACTTATCAATTAGCCGATTAGTCGTTTACCGATTTATTTATAGCCGTTGCAATCGTATCGGCAACTCGGTTGATTCCGTCTTTTATTTTGCTGTCAATCATCATTTTCACCATCATCGGCATATCGGCTTTGAGCGTGAGTTTCATATGAGTTTCATTTTCAGCTGTTTGCTTTAATTGAACCCACGCATTAAATTTCATCATCGGGATATTTTCCGATTCAAATTTAATGGTTTTGTTCGGCTCTCTTTCCACAATTCGGAAGCCGACTGTGCCTAATCCATCAACTTTGAATTGACAGCTGTCGGTGTCGAACTCGATTTCTTGTATTTCTTTCGGAGCTTCGGGCAAATTTTTGAATTTTTCCAAATTATTCAAATCGCTCAAAAGCCCGAAAACCACTTCCTCGCTCGCAGAAATGGTTTTAATTTCACTTTCGTAAGTTGTCATTTTGATTTAGAGTTTAGAGTTTAGAGTTTAGAGTATAGTTTTCTGATAATCTGCTATCTAAACTCTATACTCTAAACTCTATACTCTGTTTATACTTTCCACGTTGCGGGATTTTTACGCCATTCGTTCAATGCCTCAACGTCGCTTTCTTTTATGTAATTCGTAGCAAGTGCTTCGGAAATAACCGCTTCGTAGTTGCAAAGCGTAGTCAATTTTACTTTGGCTTGCTTGAAGCGTTGTTCCGCCTCGGGAAATCGATACGTGAAAACCGCCATCATTCCCAAAACTTCCGCACCGTTGTTACGAATAGCTTCAACGGCTTTCAGACTGCTTCCGCCGGTCGAAATCAAGTCCTCAATCACCACCACTTTTTGTTTCGGGCGCAAATCGCCTTCAATCATATTTTCCAATCCGTGGTCTTTCGGAGTTGGACGAACATAGATAAACGGCAATCCTAATTCGTTGGCAACCAAAGCACCTTGCGCAATTGCACCTGTTGCAACGCCCGCAATCACTTCCGCATCAGGATACGTTTCAAGAATTAAACGGCTTAGCTCTATTTTGATGAACGAGCGAATAGGCGGATACGAAAGTGTTTTTCTGTTGTCGCAATAAAACGGTGATTTCCAGCCCGATGCCCAAATAAACGGATTGTTTGGCTGTAATTTTACTGCCTTGATTTTCAACAATTTTTCTGCAACGGTTTTCTCCAAAGATTTCATTTTCGTCGTTTTTTTAGTTTATATAAGTTATCGTTTTTTTGTGCCGAACACAAAATTGAAAGTGCAAAAGTACACAAACAAATCAATACCTTAAAACGGAATAATAGGTTTTTGGGTGTTTTTCATCTTAAATTTCATTTATTTCCGAATTTTTTTCGGAAATAATTTTATTACTCGACAAAAAATGTTTTAATTTGTAGTCTGAAAAATAAAACTCAAAAAAATTATCACAATGAAAAATGAGATATTAAAATATTTAGGGATTTTGGTCATTCTGGTCGGCGTTGTTTTGCTGGCAGTGTATCATTTCGGAAGTTATACCGAAAACGGATTGTTAGTAGCAGGCGGACTTTGCGTTATTGCTGGAGCAATAGGATTTGTTGTTCTAAACAAATATTTTGAATAAAAAATTTTGAAAAATCGCCCTTCAAGTTGATTTGAAGGGCGATTTTTTGTGTAAACTTTTCTGAAAATCACTTATACTCTTCCCAATTTACACCTTGCATGTTTCCTGTTTTTGTGAATTGGTTATGCAAAGCAAAACAAGCAGAAAGATTTTGCGGAGTGTGCGCATTTTTCGACAATTTCAAATAATCGCGCAACACTTCTTTGTATTCGGGTGCAACGCAATTTTCGATAATTTCGTTGGCGCGCTGGATGGGTGATTTTCCGCGCAAATCGGCAATGCCGTGTTCGGTGATAATCACTTTTACCGAATGTTCCGACTGGTCAACGTGCGAAACCATCGGCACAATCGCGCTGATATTTCCGTTTTTCGCCGTCGAAGGCGTTGTGAAAATCGAGATATAAGCGTTTCGCGTGAAGTCGCCCGAACCGCCAAGTCCATTCATCATTTTTTGCCCCATAACGTGCGTGCTGTTCACATTTCCGAAAATATCGGCTTCCAACGCTGTGTTAATCGTAATCAATCCCATTCGACGAGCAAGTTCGGGATTGTTCGAAATTTCTTGCGGACGAAGGACAATTTTATCGCGGAAAAATTCCAAATCGGCATACATCGCATCTAATACTTCGTTTGAAACGGTAAGCGAACAACCGCTCGCAAATTTTACGTTTCCTTCGCGCATCAACTCAATTACTGCGTCTTGAATTACTTCGGTGTACATTTCAAACGGCGGAATGTCTTTGTTTGCACCGAGCGAAAACAGAACGGCATTCGCAATATTTCCAACACCCGATTGTATCGGCAAAAATTCTTTTGGAACG
>Ga0123352_10006646_pt1 | contig 17739 bp, 3 predicted proteins | sample TergutLab28metaG_FD_89700 | JGI IMG/M metagenome (GOLD analysis project Ga0123352, IMG submission 89700) | Labiotermes labralis P1 segment gut microbial communities from Petit-Saut dam, French Guiana - Lab288 P1 | ecosystem: Host-associated > Arthropoda: Insects > Digestive system > Gut ... | reverse complement strand
TATTTTGTTCCGTTTATTGTCAGTAATCGTTACCTTCTATTCCGAGATTCAAACGGTCATAACTCCGTAACCGTCCAAAATCGGACACATGTTTATGTGAACTTTTTTGATCACAAAGACCTACGAAATCACCTCCTGCAGTTATGCCCTAAAGTCGTGAAACACCCTGTATATATATATATATATATAAACAGAATTTGAGGTTTTCGCCTTTCTGGAATTTACATCAGGTTGATTGGTAGTAACTAACTACCAGTAAATACTGCTTAACATCACGGAAGAACGAAGACCACATTTACACGGCGTCGGAATCCTAAAATAAAAAAAAATTTTGGGGATTTTTTATGGTACTGTGGAATAAACTAAAAACAAAGGAAAATTCATTTGTTTCAAACTTGGGAGTGTATTGTGTACGCTGATGAAACATTTTGCTCTAAACAGAACATTGGTTATATCGATTCTGCACGCTCCGCCCATCATTCCTATCGGCATTACTACGACATCCTACACAACTAAGGATAACAGGACTACACGCGAAGGCTGTAATTTTGTGTTGCAAAGTTACTTGCAGGTCGGTGAAATTGACGGTGTTGCTGACAGTATCGAAATAAAAAGATTAAAGCATCTCCCATTCTAATCTCCCTCAATTTCGATCAGCAAAATTATAAGCTGAGAAAACTGTTAATTTTCCCCCATTTTTGAAGCTGCACACTCAACAACAAGAACCACTTACAATTAAATACCATTCGTTTATACTTAAGTTGTTGGAATGTATTGAAGTTAATTAACGATTTATAGCTTTCTGTGCTATTTAGTAACAAACAAAATATAGAACAAACAACAAAAGTCACTGACTGACTGACTGACGGCCAGCAGCTAACAATACTTTAACCAGTTATAATTTTTCGTTTTTATGATATAAGAATATTCACCCCTGTATTCACAAAAATCTCCCCTCAAACTGTGAGCTGTACCATTGCAATGAGGTTAGCGTATGCATGTAAATATAAAAAGGCAAAGTTCACCCTAGAACAGTCCATGGCAGCACACAGAGGAACTAGAGGTATGGCTCTAGTCTTTCTTTAACCTCAAAGCTGGATGTGGTGGGTGGTCAAAGTCACACCCCGGCCGCTGTGCCCCCAGGGAGGAGACACAGCACCTATTGTACAGGAGGCTGGGTGGGCCACAGGGCCCGTCGGAACGGGTGCATAAAATCTTGTCCCCACCGGGATTAGAACATTGGACTGTCCAACCCGTAGCAAATTGCTGTAAAGAATACGCGATCCATCTTCACTTATTATTACGTTACTGTGCCAAAATATTATTTGTTTCCTTCCATTACGTAGGCCTGTGTCTAAAAACGTTCTCCCCTCTTGGAATTTAAATTTTTTATCGTTTTGCTTAATTCCAGTTTAAACAAAGGTTATGCAGGCAGTGAAAGCGTAAGGATACCTGCATAGTGTAAAATCGCGTGACTCGATGTCTTTTTTACACTGTTTTAGAATCCTACAGCCTTGTTTCTGTAAAAACATTCTTTTAGTCTTCAATAAAGATATCGCATGATAGCTCACTGGCATGAAATTATGGTCCGTTGAAATAAAGAAATTAGGAAAAAGCTGTAACGTCTTTTATCAGCGAAAGCAATAACAGTATTTCAAAACTCTATTGGTATATCAACTAAAGAAACATACCGTTACAGAACGCTATATTTTCCATTCCGTGTATTGTAATTCAATATCTATACTTTTAACCAAACAATGTACACAACTATTATTAGGTTCACAATGTTATGTTTAAAAACATTAAACTCCTACATGTTTTGGACATGAGTGGTACATCATCAGGATTGTTATTCTGTGTTACAGAATAACAATTAATATACTCCCCGATAGTGGATCAGTAAGTTTCGAAACAAATCGAAGGTTAATATTTTTTAAAATATTATTGCAAACCTAATAACAATTGGCCGATCCCAGTGGCCGCTTTGGGAGTAAACTTATCACAAGAAATTTAGAAATAAATACAGCGCTTGAGCTTGAGGGATGATGATATATTTGTTAAATGCAGTTGGGTAGCCACCCAGTGGCAGTAGTACAGTACACATTTACACACAAACAATACACAGAACGACACAAAACAAATAATACACGGAACAAGACAAAAATTTGGAACAGTGCGGGCCGTGCCCCATCTTTGCGGGGTTTACCCTGGCATTTGCCTTACAACTGAGGGAAAAGCACGGAAAAACCTCAGTCAGGGTAGCTGAAGAGTGCCAGCTGGCACGATACAATAAGAATACATAGACATAACAATAAAAATACATAAATTTCAGCATTAAACAGGAATACAACAATATATACATTTATAAAAAATAGAACCTAAAGAATATATAATCAGCAACTTCATAATTGTCTATACGTCTTCTAATAATGTTGGACACCTTATTACTAAGACCATCACTACAATTCAAAACTTCGCTACACTTCACCACATTTCACTCATCCGCACTTCACTACACTTATCGACACTTCACTTCCTCTCATTTACACTTCACTAACCTCACATTTGGTTTAACCCATTTACATTTCCTATCGTTCTATTTCACCTCACAACACTAAACTAGACACAGTACAGTTCTCATCTCCAAACTTATTTAAAAAATAACGAACCCCTTCATTGCCCTAAAGAACCTCCCACCATTTCACTTCACTCTTTATTTTACTTATTCTATCAACCCTTCAATTCACTTTACTCTGCTATTCATATCTAAAACTCATTTCCCTTCACTTCACTTTCCTTCACTTTTTACTTTTTATCGCCTTCACTTCCCCTCACTGGTTTTCACTTTCGTAACCCTCGTTTTGAAAATATGCGTTTTACCGTGGGAAATCCCTATCGCCCCTTCAGGTAACTTGTTCCATTCAGTAATGGACCTATTCACACAGAGTATTCCGCAAGGTCTGTTCTTTGTTTTCTGGTTCTGATTTTCCAATAATGATCGACCCTACTCAAGTAGCTTGGCGCCTATAACCTATCCCCTATCGCTTTCCACGCCCTCTCGCCGGCATACGCTTTGAAGGGCGCACTTATGCACACTATCTTCCTGCGCTGCGCCAAAGATTCCCATTCTGAGCCTCCCGAATGTTGCGCAAATTTTGCAGATTTATTTTGTACACGGTCTAAAGCACTTACCTGACATTCCCTGTATGGATCCCAGCACGCCGCCCCATATTCGAGAATGGGACTTAATAGTGACGTATAGGATAGAATTTTCGTATTTTTATTTCCCCTTTTCACAATATGCATTATGAAATTTAGTGCCCTCCAGGCTTTTTGAACGGTGTAATTTACCTGATCAGCCCAGCTTAAATCATTTGAGCTTTGGGGGTAGATATAGCGCTCGAGGCTCATTTGATCTTAGAAGTAAACATGGAATTCAGCTTTACGAGTGAACATAACTCTTCAGCTTTAGTAGTAAACTTACTCGTGTAGTCCTGAGTATGGATTTTTATGAGTGGACATGCATTTCTGAGTTAGAACCTCGAAGATTAAACGCATCATTCTAGTCTGGGTCAAAGAAAAGAAATGACGGTTGAGGCAGAGTCTGTACGTAAAACGGTGGTGGATTTCAACATTCTGACGTGACTGGCAACCCGCGAAGATTTAACTGAATTTTCTGAAGGCGTAAGCTTCAAAAGAGATAAATAATTAAAATAAAATCTTAAAAAAATTACCGGTTTCCAAACTTACTGTCCGTAATATTAGTGTAGTTTTCTTATTTGTACAGTTATTCTGTCCATCACAATAAGCAGTGTCAACAGGGCAGGAACTGTCAAGAAAACAATTCGATAAACAACATAATGCGAATATGTCACTGTTCACTCTAATGCCAATAGTAGCCGAGATTTTTAAGGGTCGATGTCGCGTGTGTCCGCAAAATAATGTCTAATACAAGTCTTACTTTTCTGCTTGGCTGGTTATCATGGCTCGCAGGGATGCGCGCAGCAAGGAATGCAAGTATGTGAAATAAGGCAAAAATATTGCAATCAGAGTGTAGAAATTTCGTGCTTGGAACTGATCAGGTGGCAGTGCACGGCGTGGCCAGCAGTCTCTCTCTTATCGCGCGAAAAAAGCGTCGGAAAGGCGACGCATTCTGAAATCCGATAAAACAATTTATTACATTATGACTTGCAACTTTCGCTTTGTTCAGCGCGCCTTTAAAACACAAACCTCTCAGTCATGAGTAACTTTATAACAAAGTCCAAGTGTATTTCTAACTTTTAAACCAATGTTACTGCAACTTCTCTGATTCTGTTAAACTAACTTAATGCTAGATCTGTTTCACTGTTTGTCAGGAAATTCCAGCCTTTGTAGGGTTAGATCTTTCTAAGCCGAAAGCATCCTTTTTTTGTATACTTATGCAGTAATCTGAGATTTACAAGTTACTTTAAGAAGAAACAATGCGGGAGATTTATATTTAGTGAAATTTCGTGCTAGCTTATTTGGAAAAGGTCAATTTTTATAAAAGTGACTAGGAATAAAATTAATATTTGATTATTCTGGGGCAGATAACACAAATTAATAATCAAAAAATAATAAAGGAAGGGCTAATTAATTCCACGAAGCACAGTCATCCTTGAGAAATAAACAGTTGCACACTTAGGCATGAAATTTCCCATTTTATGACAACCCGCCACCGGTCCCTGTCCTGGGTCAGGCCCAAGGTATCAGTTCGAGTGACACGCCGTTTTGAAAAATTTGCAAAATGTAAAAGTTATACTGTCATGGGTTGTTAGGCCCTCGCTCACAATCTACACAAGCTTACCACCCCTTGTCGGCTGTACGCAACAGCTTATTCAATATATTCGCAGCTACCGTCAATATCTTGAGGTGGTCTCCTCCATTCGCAAAGCAAAGAAAGAAGAAAATAGAAAGGGAATTAATAATATATTAATAATTTTATTTTTGTTAACATTACTTCCTTTCTCCTTAGTTTCCTAATTTTTTACCTGTGTAAATTTCGTAGCACGAAGAAAAAAACTTATCCACTTGTTTTGTATGCCAGTAAGTCTCGTTTTATCACAGGTTAGTTAGTCACACAGGACAAGAGAAAGAGGAACAGGAAGATGAATAAAGCTGCATAATGAGAAGGTTCATAATTTATATTGTTCTTCAAATATTATTAGAGACATAATGAATGAAAGGGACAGTATATGAGGCACACACGTTGCAGATAAACACACACAAAAATTAAGACTGAAAAACTTAAAAGTAGATATCAGTTGGGAGCGCTGGGCGTAGATTTCAGGATGACAATTTAAAGTGGATATAGAAAAGGGAAATAAAAACATATAAAACAAAGAACGAAATAAAAAATTCTACAGAAAGATAAAATAAACATGAAGAAGACGAGAAACGTAACAAAATATCAAGTAAGCAAATAAGGTTGGACGACTGAAAGAGAAATGGAAGAAAATAAAAATAAAGGAAAAATACTGAAAAAATAAACATGGAGGTGAGGAAAGAAAAAAAAAGGATGTAATTGGTCTTAGATAAATGTGACAAAATGTTAATCTCGCGGATCTGGCTGTAAGATATATAAATAATTATATATATATTTATTTAACCATTTACTGCCTGAGACAGGAATCAAAAAGTAAACCAAAATATTACTACTCCGAACGTCCACAGACAGTGATCATTCGCCTTTGTCTTAAAGCAAAGTGACAGAAAGACAGAAAAGTTGGCAGTGGTAGAAGGCAAGGTACTGGTGGGGAATGGACCGTTCTAAATAGACAGCAGAGGAAAAGTTGTGCACGCTTCATACTTCAGCTGAATTTTCATTTTAATAAGTCAGGAAAATTTAGTGCCTACCTCACATAAAATACGCTGTCTAAATATTCTTCTATTGACACAGCGGATTATCCCAGAGTACTTAAATGACCACTGGGTAAAGAGTCTTAGGGAAATAATTGATTTTAATATGAGAATAATAAGAACCATGGACATAATTTGTGTGGTCATAATACAAAGTTGTTTAATATAGAAGCAGGTAGTACGTACACTATCAACGATATTTTAAAGAGTTAAGATCTTGCAAACCCTTTGCATGGGACAGTTTATATTGTAGAACTACTCTTATGTAGCACTAGAGTTGGGGTTGTGAACTTGCCTGGAGCAGGAAGGGGGAAGCAATTAGAAGACTGTCTAAGTTGAGCACTTTAACAAATTCCCAGTCTCTCTCTGTGTGGCATGCAGTACACTCTACACCAAAAGTATTTCCTCTGGTACAGTAAAGAATCTGAACAACTTTTTACATAGTTTCCATCCACAGAACATCCAAGAATGTTCTGTTTCTATTAATTTTGTTCGGTACACATAACTGCACTTTTTAAAATACGAATACTTTATGGCAAATGTACAAAATTTTGAAACAAGGTACTCAGAATACGCTACGATATTATGTAAAAGCCCCAGTTATTTACAACTGTTCTTCATAGACAGCTCCATAATGAAGCCATTTATGACGAAATAATATCCTGTAGAATAAAACCGTAATTTGCTGCCACCTTTTGTTACATAACGTCTATCGAGGTAATAATTTGTTAAGGATAAATGAAGGTATGATTCTCTATTTATTTGTGAAAAAGTTTGATCATGATACTACGAATTATGCGACGTTTGAGGCTGTCAGGACAATGACGCCAAATATTAAAGTATCGTGGGATGTTACAACTTGCAGATTGAACAGTTATAATTCTACACGGTCTCACATCCCAGAAAACTTGAATAACGTGTAACATCATGTCGTAAACTTACCATTGTTTGAGGTAAACTTGAATTACGCTAGTTTGCAGGGTTGCAATACTGTAACGTAAACCAAGACACGATGTAGACAGGCATGCGGGCAGGAACACGAAACAAATTCTGCAACATTATCTTTCAGGCAATTTCACCGTCAAGGAAACAAACACATGTAATTCGCATGTTATTCGCAACCCCTTAGTTATTAAGTTAACTCGTGTGTGAAGTACTGCGACGGTAGGACAGTGGAACTCATGGAAGGATGTAGCCAAATCTTGAAATCGTGTCACAGAAACTGATAATGAAGTACCTCAGCTCATAAGGATCACTTAATAAGCTTTGGCAAAGTATAATGAAATGTAGAATAAGGCAGAAAGTTCGAACCCCAGAGCAAATATGTCGAATCCTCTCACACCATACTTAAGATCCGTTTTAATATTATCTGCCACTTACGCCTATAAAGTTCACTCCGATTTTAAGTTTTAGGATTAACACTTAAGTATTATAGGTAAAGGTAAAGCAGTCCCATTACAGGCCTGAACAGGCCCAGAGAGTTCCGGTAATTTAAGTCTCCCAGATTTCGTGACAGAGGCACAGGATGGTGGTAGGTTGTCAGCCTTACGCACCGGCCGCCTTTACCCCCAGGAAATACTCCTGGTACTCATTTCCGTTAGAGTTTGGGTCGACCCCTGGGCCATGGTGTGATCGGAGGGATTTTATGTCAATGAAAAATCCACTGACACCAGCTGGGATCGAACCAGCGACCTTCCGATTTGTAGCGCAGCACCTTAATTACTTAATTTAGTTCTTCCAAGGTGCGGATTCCTTTTCAGAACTTATGAGTTTCTCGGCTGTTCATGAATTTACGTGGTTAAAGTGCCGAAATGCTCTTTTTCGTTTTTGAAGTTACTTTAAAGTTTTCCATTCCATGACTGTACTCAATGCATTGCACCAACCAAGTTGTATCCGTAAACACAATTAACACCGACATCTGAGCCTGCAAGACGGCGGAACCTTCTAAATTATAGATTGTCGTTGAGAATTGGTTTTAAAACTGCCACATTGTGCTCCCTGAAAAATGGTACACGTTCCGAAACATGTCGGATCTATCTATCTAATATTCATGTATATATTTAATACTGTGCGTTTGGTTGGTGCAATAAACTGAAGACAAAGGTCCTTAACGTGTTCACAGCAGTCGGCCATTTGTCGCCATCCTGAGCCATCTGAAACCATTCTACGTCATCTCACGCTACAACTTTACATCCATTTTAATAATACACTCCCATTTAAGCATAGGCCTCCCAAACGGTCTCTTCCTTCAGGTTTCGTCACAAAAACCCTTTACGTTGTTTCTCTCAATAAATGCCAGTCACCGCTCAATTCTTCAGCCCTCATTTGATCACCCGAAGAGCATTCGGCGAGGTACACAAATTACAGATTTTCTCATTGTGCTATTTTCCCCAGTCTCTTGTTGTTTCCATCCCTTGTCCCAAGTATCTTTCTGTGCAGTCTCTTCTCGAACACACTCAGTCTACAAAAAATTCAGTTTCGCAAAGTAAGCTACACGTTTATGGAATTTCCAATTTCCCCGATGACATAGGCAGAGAATATTTTCCCAGAGTTTGGAAGTCCGCCCAGAATTAAACCGACTGTTTGCCAAATAATATTTAATCATTTATCCTGAGTGGTGGTGTGCTTATTTTTCGTGAATCCAGTCAGACGAATGATAGAACATTAACCTTGATACATGGTATGGCTATTTCAACATCAAATTCATAGGCCATAGTGATTATTAACAATATTCGTCAATAACCGACTGTCGTAGCTTATATGTTGTATAATAGCTTCAACCTTTTAAAGAAAAGCTTTTACAACCACTTTCTTCAATATAAAGAAATTTTTCATTTCTCATACAAAATTTTTTTTTTAATCCCATGATTCTCACAGAAAGCAGCAATTCTTTCCCCTACAGTATCAACTGTTTAAATTTTGTTGAACTGTTATGTTTTATGTGCAGTGAAAAACTGACTTTTAAATGTTAATGAGATGAACTTGATGCATCCTTAAGCTATATATATAACTTGTGGCCTGTCCATAAAGCAACATAAACTGCGGCACCCCTCATCATTTGAGCGCAAATTAAATCCTGTGCAACGTGTGTTTCCATCTAAAACTTAACTTCTATCTTTGTCCTAAAGAGGCGACCAAATGCGAGGCTTATTACAAAACCTTCTGGAGGAATAAGCCATAAAAGAATACAGCGTCGGGATTAGTATCATGGGAATGAGTTATACTGAGACAGACATGGAATGCAGACGACATTCAGAGGCTGGTGTAACATGACAGTCAGGTACAAAGATAATTTAAATTTTGTTACTAGTCATGAAGCCAATTAGTTTAGATTATCAAAGTTTTTTTATTCACCAACTTATGCACTAGTGAGTTGTCTTTAAAAACTATATTAAGATTTATATTAAATTTTATATTAAAAAAGCTCCGAAAATTTGGGTGTTACAGTTACACCATTATCAGGGAGCGCATTAGTTTGTGCTTGCTAAAGTTTAATGTTTTAATGTAAAATTTAATATAAATTTTAATATTATTTTTAAGACAAATCACTAGTGCATCAATTGGTGAATAAATAAAACTTTGATAATATCAAGATGCACGGTACGAATGTGGGGGAAAAAAAATTGGTTTGGAGTTAAAATGAAATTCATGGGGTTCTACATTTCGTACACCGTAACACACACAGGATGTCTTACAAGCAGTAGCAAAATTTAAGTTCGGTTGTGAGCTGCGAAGACAAATAATTCTTTTCTGAGAACGTTGGCACCTCAGTAAATCGGGGTCCATGATCAATGTTTTTGGTTACATATCTGAAGAATTAAAAGGACGTAAATTGTGAAACTTTAGTGAAATGTTTGCAACATTATTTGTAAGTACATAGTTTTCACAAGCGCAAGTCATCAAAGATGTCAACACAATTCTCACTCTAACGAATACACTTATACCACAATGTTATTAATAGGAAGTACGTCAATATTGAGGTCCAGGGTATTTCTCAGAAAGAGAGTTCAAAGAAAATACCAGCATAGTAGCGGGTCGGATGTGGAACAATGCACAAATGTCATACCTCCTGCTCTCAACTTCAGTTGGAGGGAGGGGGGGGGGAGAATATAAAAGACAAGAAACACAGATTGTGAGATATAGCTCAACATTTAAATCCAAGTGAATTTTTAATTTTTTTTTTTAATTTTTTATTTTTTTTAACTCATGGTTCCGTGCATCTTAATTCAATGTTAATAAAATTCTAACCAGACTCAACAGTATGCACAAATTTATTTACTGCAGAGTCACTCTACATGTTTCGGGTGTCACAGCACCCATCATCAGGAGTATTAAAAACTGTAACCGCAACCTCCGGTACGGGTCATAATACTGGTACAGCTACTTCCCTCCAACGTGGCCTGATCGGGACGGAAGTTGAATCTGGTTGGAATTTTATTAACATTGATTTTTTTTTATATTTACTGCCAGATTTACAGTAACTCTGCAATTTGTCCACACTGTTTAGAAATGTGCTCATAATGATCCTTACAATTAATTCTTTATTTTTATGCACAACAATGACTGATTAGTCTTTCTAATAGAAACACGCTACGTTCTTTGTGAGTTACAGTCCGGATCTGTATGTATTATATATATATATATATATATATACTTACTTCGAACTTCCAGCTTGAAGTCAGAATTAATTCGAATAGTCGCGCTACCGACCAATTCTATCAGGTTTTGGACACTCTGCACTACATGTGCCTCATAAAACCTTCTCAACATTAACTTCACATTTTGTGACCAAAAGCAACCCTCTAAACTTCATCCGAGTTCCTCATAATGCAGCCCTCCAAATCCAAAATTCCAAATTCAGCCCAAATGCTCAACGTCTTTCCCCCTATTACATACTCAGTCCACTCAGTCCAATTCCAACCATCTGACCATCTTCACTTTTCCAACGGTCTACCTTGCCTCCGGCCTAATTTCACCAGAAGGACCAACGGGCGCAACGTATGAAACTATGTTTCTGTTTCCTCACCATAATAACAAACGTAGTGCCTCTCATTAAAACCTCCTGCTTTTCTTCCTGTAATTTCGTCTTTAAACCCTTTAAAGACAAAGCGCAGACCGCTTCATTTAAAGACCCAGTTTGTACCGTGCAGAAAACCTTTTTTATCTCGGTTACAAAAACCAATCGGTTTATGTTTTATGGGGCAAAATTCAATATTTGTTCATAGATAAATATAAAACACATAAGCACAGTGTGGCAGAATGTAAAATTCTGGAATGTTAAAACTTGGGTTTATCACATAAACAGTAGGCTTTAAAAGGTTAATCTTTAAAGATGGTCGTGTCATTGTTCAGACAGTAAGTCGTGAGTCACTTACCGCGGACAGCCAAGTTGTGTCCCGGGCCAGTCTATGTGAAATACGTAGTCCAGAAAGTGTCAGTGTGACAGGCTATCTCCGAGTTAAGTACCTCGGCATTATAGCGTCACTGTCATTCCCAAAAAAATGCTCCGTAGTCACTCTTATATTAATACAGATTTTATCAATAGGAACGGTGGCGAAGCTTGAGAACTGTCAACAAACCAATGCCTAATTTTTTTAAAAGGACCAACAAATGCACGTGGATGTATAAATGTAATTTTATTCTATAGCAAACAACGACGTGTTTCGGCCACTAATGTAGCTATTTTCAGGGTGGTGAGAACAAGGACACAAATAAAATTGCAACCTGCCTAAATCACTCCACAAATAAAAATCCTATATTTTTTTGTTAAAATTCTCACCTTAAGTAGTATAATATCGATAAGTACAGACATCACTCTCAGGACTGTATTCCATACAATAACTTTTACTTTCTTATGTTTTATACTAATAAATATTGTATCTTTAAGCTGTGAATTTTAGTCGAAAATTGTATGTTTTAAACTGTGGATTGATTTCGACACATTAAAATTGTATTTGTATTCTTGTTCTAATCATCCTGAAGATGGCCGCATGAATCGTCGAAACATGTCGGCGATTGCTATGTAATAACATTACATTCATACATCAAAGTGCACTTGGTACTTTAAAAAAATTATACATCTGATTAATGCCAGGAACATATAAAACAAACCAAAGCTGTTTCGAAATGTCCAACAGCGGCGGTCAGTAACCTACTTTCACATTGCTTTAAGCCGATTCACACTATGGGTCTGCTCACGGTCCTATATTTAAAGTCACCTGTTCGTGACGGTACTGGAAATTTTAGGTGATAACTATTGTGGAAGATTCCCATTCAACGGGGTAAAAAAAAATATTTGACGACTTTTAACTGGGACGTGTTAATGGGGGCAGAGTGTTTAGGAGTTAAGTAAAGATCTCGAATTCAATCTAGCAGCATAAGTGTTGACTGAACGATATACGAATCTTGTTTGCTTTTCGTAGAGCTGATATGATAGGAGAGAGCGTCTCTTCCTCAAGGCCTACGTCTCTTCGACACCAGAGACAGCGGGCTCACAGGATCAGCTCGAAGCTTAGTTACTGTAACAACAACACCTGTCAGCCACGGATAAACCTACAAGCGCCATACACACCGCATCATTGCCTTCTCTCGTGTCTGCTCAAGCATTCAGTAACCAGTGTGGGTACGACGTAGTTCTCGTGGTTCTACTCTCTTTACGGGCACTCATCTTCTTGTTTCTAGTGTTATAGTTCAATGTTAACCTTTTGACACCTAATATCAACTATAGTGGTCGTACCGCACCGCTAAACTCTAAAGCTGCATTTTGTATATTTATTCAACAGATAGAGGCACTGAATATTTTAAACACGGTATATACTCTCCGTTTTTTTCTCTTCAAAATGCAGTTTGTTTCATAATTATAATGTATTTGGTTCCTGTATTATTCACATTTTATATACAGAGTGTGCTAAAATTAAACAAAAATAATTCCGGCGCCAAAAGGGTAACCTGGACCTTATTTACAAAGTCTTAGCTACCTCCATGTAGGACATACGTTACGGCTAGGCAGTTCTTTAGCAACGAGGACTTCGAAAATTTTTAGAATACATCTCCCATGTTTTACTGTGAGATGAACGTAATGTAGATAATAATTCTGGAGGCCAAACAACTGTAACTGTAAATAAAAAAGAACAATTAAAAAATTTTAAAATAATTCCTTATGGTATTTAATAACATTTTCGAATATCTTCTTTACTGAATTGTAAGTTTGTAATTTAATCTTAATATTTATTTGTGTACGTCAAAATGTCAAACTTGCTGACGTCTTGTACATGCATTAGCTATACATTAGAGTGAGGACATACACTAGCGTTTTGGTAAATGTCTCCTCCTCTACTTGGTTCTCCCTGATGACGAGTAAGATGACTTGACACATGTAGTAGACAGTGATATGTGATGATAAAATACGCAAATTGACTCGAAGTACATGTCGTAGGATTTACATATGTACTTGTAATTTAAAAAGACTAATTCAGAATACCCGCATGTCGTTCTACGTTTTGGGGGCTCTTTTAAAAGCTTCGCAGTGCAGGTGAAAGTCACGATTCCCAATTTAAAAAAAAAAACTGCTCTAGAAAGCGGCAGGTCAAGGTCACATTGGTTTGTAGGTACCAAAACCAGAAAAATGTATTTTGAATATTAGTCAAGTTTACATGCGTTATTCCCAAGGGCCTGACAGATAATGGGATTTATGCATTAAGTTTTTTTTTTGCGTCGGCGTCGAAAGCGAAAGTTCATTCTTCGTAACATTCATGATTTTTCAGGCGTATGAACCGAATGTGCAAATGAGAATTCTAAAATTTTGTTCCGAAGCAGTGAAGGCGAAAGAAGTCATGTAAACTTACAGCTCCTGTTACCCTCTGTACATAGATGGACCAACTTAAGGAAAAGTAGAATTCCTACGTTTTTTCCTATTTTTTGCATTTACTTTCAGTGCTACTGCAGAGGAACACACAAGCGCTCTGCTGCATGCCTGACAATTACTGCTGCCCCACCTGGACACAGACAATAACAACATTCCTACAAAACTTATTTATGTAGCATAAACATGTTTTGGGCCATCTGTTAGAAGCCTCTGACCGCAGATTTGCTACTGGTGTTTCTGAAGTACAGTCACTTTCAGATCGGTTGAAGCCAGCTGATTGTTCCGAAGGTGTGTACCAACGGACTTCGCCCGTGCATTCATCTGTTGGATCATGTTAAGCTAAAGTACATTAATATTACATGTGGATTCAAAAGAAACTTATGTTCATTGCAAAAGGTCTGTTATACTGAGAATTTGAAGTGAAAACAAAATGCAAAATTCTTTCTTATAAGTGCGTAACGTAAACGAGAAAACCGTTAAGAAAAGCATTCACTTGACCCAGAAACAGCTTGCTCTAAAATTTCTAATTTAAATTTTGCATAAATTTGCTAAATATTCTTTTATGTATAAAATATGTGGGATTGACGATTATTTGCCCAGATGTGAAGGAATTATGCATGGCTGTGAGAAAATATACCAAACCGTGAAATTAGTTATATATTTACCAGAAAAATTACGACATATATAGAGGTCATTTATACCAACACGTCTGAAATTTAAAAATCCGTCATTGGAAGCCCTGACAGAATGCTCAGTAATATTTTGATGGCAATTAAGAGATATATATATATCTGACATGGATAATCAACGGTAAGGATTTCATTGTTAAATTACTTGAGGAATATCTTAAATGAATTTTCGGGAGAGAAGGAAACAAAGACATAAAGAAATGATTAATGAAAGAACGAAAGAAGGAAGTAAAGAACAATTAAAATAAAGATATGGATATTAACATTAAAAATATAAATATACTGGCCAGTAACGATATATTGAACATAAATCCCTAATTTACTTATATTAAGATACTTAAAGAAAAAATATGTTTTATGGCCAGTCGTCTTGTGTATTTAGTAACAAATACATGCGTTAAAACTAAAACAAAAACTGTTTATTTTTACTCCATTACGTCAGCTTACAAACGAGAGTAGCCAATTCTGTGGTAGTTATATTACAGCTGTTTTCAACCGCTAGGCCAAAGAAATCCTGACTGCTTTCTTTGTATTTCCTTCACACATATTCTACATCTGTCCTGACACCCTGTACAGCGGCCTTTCATCCAGTTTCTATATTTACTTGTCCATTTATTTAAGGGTAAAAATCTCCTTAAAATCTTAAAACAAAAATGACGAAATACAAACCTCGCCTCAAATACCGAACCTCATTACAGTCAGAAAATCTGGAAAGGCATCTACATTTCTACAGTGATGTTGAACTTGGGGGGAGGGGGAGATTTTGGCAACGAGGCAACTGCAATACTGACCTTTCAACCTCAACATCACCTTCCGTTGCTTACATCTTATAATCTTATTCGAAACTACTACCAGCGCGCAGAACATTAGAGTACATAACGACAGAACAACGACAAGAAACATTCGTTGACCTTCCGTCTATCAAGATTTATTAATCCTTTCAATTATATACTTATATACTTATACCTAACGCGCACAGAAATTCCTAACGCTTCCAGCTCTGCTCTCTCACTACATTCTACTGATTCCACAACCTTTACGTCACAAATAGCGACTACAAAACTGAAAGTTATTATATTAATTATTATGTGTTGTCACTCTGTAGACATATGAGCGGAGACAAGTCGCTTGCCGTGAAGAAACTCTGCACTGCTCTTGATACTAGTTGCCTCCGACAGACAATTATAATTTTAGGGAATGTGTTCATTGTTGCCCGCTAATAAGGGGCTCATATAACTCTGTGTGTGTGTGTGTGTGTGTGTGTGTGTGTACAGAACTTCACACTTTAACACAGTACGCTCCTATCAAACCTATCGAAAGTGACGTGTATAGGCGACTGGAAATATTTGTTTTCTCTCTCAAAGAACACACAAAATGAAAGCGAAAAAGAAGTTAAAATGTCGAAAAGGATATTAAGTAAAAGACAGTGATAAACAACGAAGGAATGAACAGCCTTGAAAATCCTAATTTAGGACTTATTATTAACTGTTCTAAATTAGGATTTCAAAAGTCCTTAGTAGGAACTACCCTCGAATTTTATAATTTCGTGATTTATTTAGGTCCAAAAGGTAACATACATAATAGAAATTTTTATGTTTTGCTGACTGTGCATTTCAGTATATTTATCTTAGTAATTAACCAACTTGATGCACAAAATTTTGTGCATCAATTTGGTTAATTACTAAGTTAAATATACATAGTAGAACTTTTGAAAACGAGGTCTGCAATTAATGTGTATATTATCTTAAAAATTTTGAAAAAGCGTGGTATTTGGAGTTACAGTAGTACGGTATATTAGATTGTAACAATCTGTATAAGTAAAATATGAGGTAATACTGTGCAGTTCAACCAGAGTTTGAAATGTGATTGTAGAAATTAAAATGTAAGCCGTCAATTTGGGCCAGTTACCAGAAATGTGCAATATAAATCACGAAATCTGGAAAATTGAAAAACACGAGTAAAATTACTTGATAGTTTTCTAATATGAAATCTGTAATCATTTTTGAAGATAGAAAATAAAATAAATACCCTGCTAAAGCGGAGATCGGTTATAGGAAACTACCAATTTGACAGTTTATATTGGGAAAATTTGAAGTGTAATACAAACTGTAAATAAGTGTTCACAGCCATAAAGTTACGTTATAAATAAAATATTTAATGTTTTATTCATTATCACGGTTTATTCCAGCTTCAATAAACATGTATAATATCTTCAAATCAACTATCCCCTAAACATAACGAATATGCAACAGGATCTACTTTGAAATTTATTATATGAATTTCTTATTTTTCATGTCCGTACAAATAAATTAGCAATCACACTAACAAGAAATGTAATTTTTTAATTTTCTGTATAGTTGCACATAAAATAAACGGCACACGAAACAAAAATATATAACACATCGATCCAAATTCGTTACATACATTTCATGGTACGAATTTAAAAACTCTCCTGATATTATTTATTTCGTAAAAGATGAAGTGCACAATTGAAACGCTTTATGGGAAAATGTTGAAAGTAACTCTAAAACTTATGAATTCAGCGCAAGTTCTGCGTAAGCCATGACAATAACTTCCATACGTTTAAAAGAGATGCAGGAAATACAGATTTAGCAATGTGAAATACGTCTCTATATGGAGAACATTTAAATATATCCAGACACAAAATGCATTGTGACTTTTGGGATACAACACGGCGCGTTATATTACGTCTACATTCTGGAAAGCTTCATGGTGCTTATTCCTCAACTAATATTATTCAGTTGATCAAATAAAGGAAGATGAGATGGTCCGAACATGTATAAAGCATGAGACAAAATAAATTAATGTTTATGGGAAAATATAGCGGCAGGAGGTTTCTCCAAAATGTTGTTATTCTTTTCCCAAAGAGCATGATGTGATAAAAAATTGCACACCACAAACTTCACTTCCCTTAAGACCTGAAGACATATACAGAGGGGAAAAAATTTTCAGGCGTGTGTTGTACGATTAACTTCATAAATGTAAGAATTTTGATTGCGTAATTGGAACATAAGTTCAAATATTTATGAGAAATCTCAAATATAATTGTCGCATAATGTTTCTTCGAAGTAACACTAACTTGGTTATTTATTGTGACTAATAATGTTAAGCGTCCGTGTAGTGGGTCCCTGTCACCACGGCATGGCGCGTCCTCAGGTTGCAGACAGAGGAACGGCCTCCTTTATGGAGGGTAGCTGCGAATAAATTGAATAAGCAGTCGTGGACAGCCGACAAGGGGTGGTCCTCCAGCTTGGGGGTTGGGCGAGGTGCTAACAACCCATCCCTGTA
>Ga0123352_10006645_pt1 | contig 17739 bp, 8 predicted proteins | sample TergutLab28metaG_FD_89700 | JGI IMG/M metagenome (GOLD analysis project Ga0123352, IMG submission 89700) | Labiotermes labralis P1 segment gut microbial communities from Petit-Saut dam, French Guiana - Lab288 P1 | ecosystem: Host-associated > Arthropoda: Insects > Digestive system > Gut ... | reverse complement strand
TTCTTTTTGCAAAAAACAAAGACTTGTTAAGGGTGGGGGGGGGGGGCGTAAACCTGTATCTTCTGTCATATTTAAGCTCGGACATAAGTGTTGTGACGGACTAGACTCCAACCCCTACTTCTGTACCCACGGACATATAGCCTAGAGACAGATATTTTTTGTACTGAGAATCTGAATTGTTTCATTGGTTTCCAGCCTGCAGCTTAGTCAGTGTAGGCCTACCGACTACACATAACAATGAACGAAGACGAAACAGCTATCTTTTATTTTCTTGTATTTTGACGCAGTAATAAGAAAGAGATAGACCGAAAGCCAGATGAATTTATATTCCAGTCGCATATGAAGTTCTTACTGTATCTCAGAATACTGACTACGCGGAATCGAAGAAATTGAACCATCCACGTCGCATCCAGAACCATGAGATGTTGACGTCTTTATGGCATAAATATTAAAATCTTGAAGTTCCATGACAGATGCATGCCTCCTTCTGCTCTCTGTTGATACGAAATCAAGTGAAGAATAGGAGCCGCGGGCAGAAAAATTACATAGGAAACAGGACTTAAATTTGGTCAAAGAAGTGAATGTAGTCACGGCAAGGCCATAGTTCCAACTTTCGAGACATGTGGTACTTATCTATACGGCTGGACCAATCTTTATGTTTATCTTGATTCCCTTCTATCTGTAGAGAAAGTATTTGATATAAAATTTGCACCGGAAAAGACAGCATTTTGATTTACACAGTTAAATTATATCAGCCGTTGATAATTGTTTACCTGTCAATACAAGGTGGGACGTCCTCAGTTTGCGGATGGAGGAACGTCCTACCGATAAGGATGGTAGCTGTGAATACATTGAATAAACTATCGAGAACAGGTGAAGAGAGGTGGTCTTCCAGGTTGTGGGTTGAACGAGACGCTACCAGATCCTCACTTTAGAAACTTACCGTATTAGGTACCATTTATAAACGCCTCGGTTTTGAACTGTTCCTTTAGGCCAGAACAGGGACAGGTGGAGGGTGGAGGACTCTCATGAATGCTGCAATGAGGTCACGGATTCCATAAAATGCGAGGAAGTTCTTAACTAGCTAAGCAACTGTTAGCTTCTCAAAAAGGACTGTGCACCTTGGAGTTAGTTTTTAACGCCGGCAAGTCATAATAAATGATTTGGATTCGAATTTGCTTTATTCTAATTCAAAATGGGCGTTCACTCTGTCTTATTTTTCTGCGTGGTCTCGTTCTTCATTTCGTTTTGTAGTATCCAACGTCACCAGCACGTGATCCTGATGTACTGTTGATGTTTCTTCGCACCACTTGATTTTATGGCTCTGGATGTATGACATTATTTTCAATGAACATTCTAATATAAACCTTCAATAATTTAAGAACTCAATTTCTGCAGACATTATCTCTCATTAGCTCTTAAATAATCAGTATCCATGTTTCGTATCTGTGTAAGAAAATTACATAGTTCAATTTTTAACTTTTCACCGTGCATAGTGTTTCAACTTTACTTTTTATTTAGCAACATATGCACAATTTTCTAAAATACAATGTAAAACCTCAATTGGTTAAAACATTAAAATTACATTAAGGGCTCCGACATGTTTCGGTTTTTTCTTTAAACCATCATCAGGTAGCTACTTTTCACAATAAAGTTACTTATATGATGTACTGTTATGTTATATTGCGGTGGCGTGATGGCAGCATGTCTGTAATTCAGTTTTATAATTTTTGGTAAATTAATGTCTAGTAGTTATCACAAGAAAATAAAACTTGAACGTCAATTCCTTTTTAGTGTACATGTATATGAATGAACATCACCCCATCGCAATAAACATAACAGTACAGCATATAAGTAACTTTAGTGTAAAAAGTAGCTCCCTGATGATGGTTTAAAGAAAAAACCGAAACATGTCGGAGCCCTTAATGTAATTTTAATGTTTTATCCAACTGAGGTTTTACATTGTATTTTAGAAAATTGTGCATATGTTGGTAAATACATAGTTCAAGTTTTATGAATCTGAATGGGACCGTATGCAGAGAGACACTCTATTCTTAAAAAAAGAACTTATGTTCTTGTAATATATCTTTTTCCAAGTTCTGCAAAATATACGAATATCTCCATATACACAGAATAATTAACCGAATTATTTTATAATCTTTGAATATACATACCGTAATATTCAACCCAAAGTCCTGAATATGTCCAAAAAATTGTGGTTAAAATACACGACTAAAAGTTAAATTTGTAATGAACAAGAATTTTAACGACAGTCTATTTGTAACAGTCTTTATAAAGTTGTCAATAAGAGTAGCAACTGAGTTAAGTTCAGACATGTGGCTCGTATACAGTGACATACATTCGCACAAGAATACGGTATAGAGGCTGTGGACAGTAAAGGAACGGAAGGACAGGGCGAGATAAAAATAATGAATTTGGTATGATATACTGCCCTGATACCGAGAAGTTAGTTCGAATTGATGGAACGTCTACGTATGCGTGCGAAAGAGACTGCCAGATAACCCCAAGTGGTGTAAGCAAGACGTTGATAACGCTAGCCATTGGAAGATGAAGGAATACCATTAACTTTTGTTACATATTTCACGCTAAGTTGGACAGCAATGTTGATATCCTCCGCCGCCTATAGAACTTCGCTACCAATTCTTTCTATCCTCCCACCACCACCACCACCAATGTGAACCTTCAAAACTGTAGAATGAATTTTTGTATTTTATTTTTAGTTTAAAAGAGGCGGTACGTTTAAAAGAATTGGCATCTGGTCACTGAATAACGAGTCCAAAAAGGTGTGTTGAAGCAAACCAACAAATGAAAAGTTCCTCCGAATTATCTTTCCCAAAGTTGATTTTTTTCTAAGAAAACTTAAAAAAATCCTCTAAATTGTGGGTTTTCCATCCCGTTGTGTTTACGTATAATGGAATATTTTATTGGACCGTCGTTACACAACAATATGGTGCAATGTTTTTAGTATGTAACTAAAAGAGTTAGTTGTATACTGAAAACATTGCACCACATTGTTTTGTAACGATGTCCAAAAAAATATTCCATTAAAAAACCCTGTTTTTCTCAATTCGCAACCCTGTTTCACAATGTATCCCGTGAAGCTTGATAATTCTTTTTTTTCTCTCGGAAGGTACATTGAAACTATCACACATAAAATTATTTAGGTGTTCTGATTTTTCAAGGCCAGAATTTTTCTTCCTTTCCGAGTACATTTTCTTACTAAACACTGCAGACTGCGAAGAAAAATTCTGAATGCTTCTACTTAAACAGTGTGAAGGAGGCGGTCTGCTTTTCTCTTTGTTACTCTTTTAACAACGTTCTAACAATTGCAGTAAATTATATCTCTGCTAAAAAAAAGTGCCCTAGAAAGTAATTTTACCTGAGAGATATTAATTAACTTGTAAGTGAAGAATATTGCATAAAGAGGAAGTTGTTAATTTATGATCTTCTACTTCGTAACTGCTAGTGCTTTCCATAAAACGTTATTGCGTAAAATTTTTCTTCTTTATATGTATACTGTCGGATGATTTCACACTCTATTATGAAACTTGCCATAAGAGAACGTATTTTCCGAGAATGAAGGGGAGAGGAATTAAAGTTGAGTGAAGTAATTACAGGTTTGTTTCCCTATGGCAGCAAACTCAGAGCACAGTGTGATTCTTACCAGACATTTACCTACATTAACTCCCTCAATGAAATTTAACGCTTGAGGTATTGAAATGAGGGCATAACACTTTGTCTGGTTTTCCTTGTCGGTGGGTGACAGTCTGTCCGTCATTTCCGTTGGAAACCTATGATTTCTGTATTGTTTGAAATGCATTCATACAGCAGCTTTAGAGTTTACCGTTTGATTTATGATAATTTTTTTTTCGCGTATAAATGCAGTGTGTGTGGGCCGGATAGCGTGGTCGGTATAGCGAATGGCTACGGACTGGGCGATTCGAGAATCAAATCCCGGTGGGTGCGAGATTTTCCGCACCCGTCCAGACAGGCCGTGGGGCCCACTCACCCTTCTGTACAAACGGTACCGATTCTTTCCAGGGGTTAAGAGAGGCAGGGGCGTGACGCTGACACCTAACCCCCTTCTAGTACCCTGGTCAAGAAAGAGTAGAGCTATACCTCTACTCCCCCTATGGGCCGTACGACCTGTACAGAGCCTCAGTGCCTGTAAAAGAGCGTACTTTTACATATATATAGTTCACATTAATTTAACCCATCCAATAAAAGAAATAATCTGTTTTTTATATAAATATTCACTTCGTCCCTCAAAGGGAACACATATACATCTTTTACTTGTGAAGAGAAACTGCAATACATTTCTGTAATAATTACTTGCAACAAATGAATGCATTATTTGTAGTAACGCAACCTGTCGTTTTAAGGTTCACATGTACATATAAGTCGCATTTCTCTCTTCTTTTTAAGTGGAAGCAAAGTTTGATCTCCCGTGTGAATGAAGACCACAGGCAGAATGTATCCATAAAATTTCAGTATTAAGTTAACAGAAGATTTAAAAATTTCAGTACAGAAGAGCTTCGTAAACGATATTCTCCGCCCACGCTTATAAGTGTTATAATTACGGATTTAAGATTGATGCAATATGTAGATCACGAAGAGGGAACAAAGTACGCAGGCTGCAAAACTTAATTTTTTAATGCTCCAATGCGCGTATGTGGCTGTAAGATTAAATTCTGCCTTTATCTTCACGTTCTAGACGTTATACAGGGTTATTCGAAACGATCGTCGGGGTTTTAAAAACTTGTCATACACAATACTCTTTGAGATATGAATATATGCCTTTTTTATTTAATAGAACAACACTCCAAGTTTTTGTTACATACCTTACAGTTTCTCTATATGTGCACCCTTTGTGATTCTACAAACATCAACACGACAATCGAGTTCGTTCCGCATGTCAGAGGTGATTGTTTCAATGGCGGTTCTGTTTCGTACCTTCAGTTCCAGGATACACACGCACCCTGTCTCTTGAAAATGTGCATACCACCTTCGAATGGAATTGTCAGATGGTGGTTGTTTCCCGAATTTGGTGCGGAATTACCGCTGGACAATTTTACCCCGACAATCATTTTGAATAACCCTGTATAATAAGTGGGAGTCTCTTTTATTGCCAGGTGAGGCAGACTGTTGCGAGTACTTCACAAGACTCTGTATAATGTATAAATTCTCTTTTAAATAAGATTTCCTCTTTTTCTGCGAAATAGCTTTCTTAACTTGAAGCTCTGCAGTGAGTGTAACATAATTTACGGACAAACTTTTTCGTATAACAGGTTTTGCATATGCAGAAATCCAGTTTCTGACATGGATATATGAAGTTGAGCCATACTTGGTCTTCTCTTCTTTGCATAACTATGAAATACGAGTGAGGAAGGAACAAAAATAAATATGGTATAGGTTCGAATCAAAATCTGCGTTACATGTTGTCATGCACATCACTGATAAAGAAAGACACCTTCCTCTAAGTATAGCCGTAAAATTTACAATAAAATTTCATTTATTTTACAAAAATATTTAAAAATTAATACAGCATTTTATTATAATAATAATTCAATAAGACGATATAATAATTTCCACTTTCCCTCATTCCTTTTCTCAACAACTAACGTTCAGTATTCAGTACGCAGTATCTAGTTACAATTTGATTAAAACCGGCAGCCTGGAAAAACACACGTTGAAGAAGATTCATAACAAAGGCTCTTATTCTACAGTTTCAAAACACACTGGAGTCTGCAATTAGCAGTGACTGGTGTAACATAACATTTCGGTCATCCTGTAACTCGATAAATTTCGTAAACCCCCTGCAGTATCGTCAACGAATCAAAAGATCTCAGATTCGTACTTGATTCATTTTAGTACGCTAAATGTGTACCAACATTTCAGGAGAAACTGCAGCATTTACTATTTTTTGCCCTGAAGTTTGTTACCGTACTTTCCCTGTGTGGGTTTTGGATTGTAGCTTCCCGTTTCTTCTCAGTTAGCCTAAAGGTCTTATATCAGGGTAATCTACTTAGAGGTCCCTATAAGGTCCAGGATCTTCAACAATCAGCTGACTTACGAACACAACACTTAGTTCTGGGTTTTTGTTTGTTTATTTGTTTCAGTTCACTTTCGGATTACAAGTTGGTATATTATAACACATTATCAGCTGTATCCACTTGCACATTGGTTAATCACACGGATTTACAATAATCTATTTGTATAATACGCCTTACTATTCATTATTGACGAAATGTTATAATCTTAACGGAGAACCCAAATTTACATGTGTGCTCTCCAGCGGTCTAAAACAGAGGGTCTCTCGCTTGTTTCCCCTGTACTCTCCAAACCAAATACCCCTCTATGTACAACAAATGATCCTATTGGTCGAGATTCAAATTCATAAAACCCAGTAGGTCGAATTTAACTTTTTGGATAGTCAAACCTCATTGGCTGGCTAATTCAAGTCAGTAGACCCCAATCGTATGTTAAATGAAGATTTCTGGGGGTCCCTCACAGGCACTCCTACTGAATGAATTACGTCCTCAAAGTGACAAAAGTCTCGAATTTCATTCTGAAGAAAAAAAACCGAGCTGTAAAACTCCTACAACTTGACAGCTGATGGATGTTCTGTCCAGGCTCAAGATTTTGAATGCCTTTATGGCCCTCATAACTCCTGCTGTGTTCCCTGTTAGGTCATTTACAGCCAAAGGAATTTGTGTAAATTAACCTGTTCAGGTTTTGAACCTGAATCGCCGGTCAATGTCAGGATTTGAACCTGAAATGCCGGTAACAAGTTGGCTGCAGCTTTTTTGTCCTTTAATACAGTACCTACAATATTACTCCGCTGTACATCGCAAACATCATCATCTCTCTCACCACGAAGGCGCATCAAAATTGATGTGAGAAGAATTAAAGTCGCAAATAGATGCAGAGTGTTTTACTCCCTACTTTAAGGATAAGCACCTACTTGGCACTCTAGTAACTTTTAATTAGACTTTCTAAAGGATTTTGTCCCTGCGATCGTTTGTTCAGTGCCCATCATCTACTGTTAAACGTACCCGAGGAGAAGCTTACGAAGCAACGGTGCCCGAGCGTCGAGTTGAGCATTGGGCGACGCTTATGTGTCAATCAGGAAACAAAAACCGATATTTCTGAATATCGCACTATACAGTATTACACGTAGCCGAGATCGGGCTGGATATTTAGTAACATATTTTATTTAGGCTTGTTTAACTAAAGAATAAGAACCAACCAGATGCTACTTATTATACTTATGATATACTCAACATGTTTGGGCACTGTTGTGCCCATCATCAGGAGCTCACGTCTATAGTGCTGATTACCACATGGGCCGTCCAGTTCTTGGGTTGCTGTTGGTTGGAAGCTAGTGCAGGCAGACTGGATAAGTGTCCGGGCTACAGACTATAGTCTGTCCGAAACATGTTGAGCATATGAAAAGTATAATAAAGCAATAAGTAGCATCTAGTTGGTTCTTATTCTTCAGTTATCACAAAGATGCACGGTCCAGCACACATCAAATTAGGTTTGTTTATATTTCTAAACTGTGTTTATTTATTAGTTCCGCTTATACGTTTTTCAAACATGTAGTGACTGTTGAAGCAATGGATGGCTATTGCATTTGCTTTCTTCTTACTCGTGAATTTATGTGGACACAAAATAATTCATATTTATTGTATCGTTGACAGATTGTCTTTATACCAACTCATTCATATACGTACTTACATTTCTGTTAGCGACAGCATTCGACACCAAATTGGCTATGGTTCCTCTGGAAGAGTATATTTATTAAATACGAGCGGAATTCTCTGCTGATCAGCCTGTTCTGTATAAATGTGCAATAACTCGTAGCGGATTTTATACATCTGCAGCAATAGACATTAACGAAAATTTTGAAATTAATAAGAATATTACGAGTTTTACTATGTTTTTGGGATTACTTTTTTTCTGAAATAATAAAACACATAATCTACGAAATATTTATTCCTATGATCTTTATTTAGTTGGACTTTATATTCATTTGTGTACTATTTACTAATAAACCTCTAGCACAGATATGTAAGCTTTCATTTCGAACGGCTAAATTTAGCCTAATTATATTGGGTTATGGAAAACATAATATCTTATAGGCTTAGAGCCTGAAAATGGCTCCACAATTGGGCCGAAACATGTGGATGGAATTATAAACTCATATAATCTAATAAAATGTAAAGTTTTATATGACTGTACAATATATGTTTTATGTTATGTTTGTTTATACGCGTGTTTCTAAAGACACATATTTCCATTATGTGTTTCTGTGTCTGTTTGTTGTCTGCATGTACGTTTGTCTATCCTCAAGTATCAGCTAGCAGAATTGTGAGACGAATATTAATTTAATTCTGAATAACAGCCCTACACGTAAGCCAATAGAGACAGCGTGGTTTGGTTTAGCTTGTTGGTTACCAGTCCCAATGAAAGTTTGTAACGTTCGAGTCTTTTGATATACGGTGGAATTTAATGCACAACGCTTTCTGCACGTAACGTTCTATGTAACTCCCCCTCTCACTGTGAGACTTTGTACTGGAAGATTAGGGAGATTGTAGGTTAACACTTATGTTTTCCCTTACTTGATCTTTGTCGACAAAACTTAATACGCAGCACTTTAATTTATCAAGTATCCGTGTTTAAATCTATGTCTATGATTTTGAATATGCATGTATGTAAATGCGTGTGAACGTTATATTTTTTACTGTATTTAAAACTCATACACTAAATAAAGGCCTACTTCAATTTTTGTGTATTTAAAGCCAGATAATGATATTGGAGGAAACAGTATCGGATAACTTGTGTTGGTACGAATAATGTCCATATTTTATCTAGTGTTATGCCAACGTAAAACACTGGTTCCGAGAAATCCTGCTATTAAAGAAGAATTCCTTGTTAGTTCTAGCCTTTCAAAGCTTTATGCTAATTCCTGTCATCATACCGCCACCTATGTAATGACCTCTCGAATTAACGGATTTCCATATGTCTCAAATATGTTGCTTTCATGTGTAAATTGAACATATATTTTCACACAATCCCAGCATTATATTTGCCTGTTCTTAAATTAACTATTTATGGTTTGGAGGGATAAGAGAATTGTAATTCTAATACTTTTATAAACTCCTTGAAGTTTAACGGAGAAAAGAACGTTTGAATTCAAATAGTATTTACTTTCATGATGGAACTAAGAAATGAGTTGAAATCATTTGCTTTTGTAACGGCATAAGGTGAGAGAATTGTCAATTGAAAAGGGCTGAATTTTTTCCTGTTCGGCACGTATTCCCCCCTTCGTATACTTCGCATTTATGCCCTTAAATTCCCTTCGTCGTCGTTAAATAACTTCAACTGTCTGGAGTCCAACACCGTTAAGTGGAAATGGCAGTAACTCTGGCTGTTATTTACAGTAACAACTTCATAACTGTACATTACTTATTAGTGTTTATGAATGTAACATTTTACGGGTATGTACAAAAGGACAATCACAGGAGACAAGACCCTGGGATATTTTTAAGCAATTTGCGATAATTATTTCTCTTCTTCTGATCGTGTAGGACGTAGCTTTCTACGTTTAGTGGCGTCGAATTTCAAGTTTCTGCCGCGTTACGGCTTTTTATTTCCATAACCTTGTCGTGAAAATGACCGATAAGGAAGAGATGGAGCGAAATATACAACTCGCAATGTGAGTAGAAGTCATGGGAGTGTAAAGCGGGTTGCTGTCCAGTAGAGAGCACACTTGACTAAGAAAATGTTGAGACTTTTTCGCGAAAACCCGAGGAAAATAGCACCTGAAGTTGTAAATTCTTACAATTGGTTAGTGCAGATTCGCGGATTGTGTAATTCTGCTTCTTCTCTGGCATTAGACTCCGTTTTGGAACTTGGCTTCCATTCCAGATTTCCTCAATTCCCGGCACTCTCTGATCATTGTCTGTCTCTTTTTTAATTTCCATTATACATAAATTTTCTTCAACCTCAATTCTTCACTATTTTCGTGGACTTCCTTTATTTTTTTTAACTTTTTCGGCATTCTTTGGTTTCGAATTTTTTCAACATAACCAAACTCGAAGAGACTTTACGTATTTTAAACTATTTGCCTCTTGTAATGTGTCCTTTAGAAACTTGTTTGTTCTTGTTCTCCAAAACTATTCTTCTTTTACCCCTCCACATATTTTCCTTATAATCTTCCTTTCAAATATTCTCACCTCTTTCGTGCTTCCGTGATTTTTTTCTTGGCTTCGGATTGTTTGATCATATATTACAAATACTCTCAATCGTCCTTTAAGATTTTAAACTCTCAAGCCAATGACAGTAAAGAATGTTACCCCTGGTTTCGAAGAAACTTACTTCTACCATCTGCATAGTAATGTAGTGTGCTACCATAAGTATAGTAGTATTTTCCAAAAGGTCACTAAATGTTTATCAGACTCCATGATATCACTTTTAAAAATATATTATTCTAAATTACAGGCATCATTGTAAACCACTAAAATACTGATTCATATTGCTTGTAGAATCTGTTTGGTGTAGAATGTTGAATAATCTCCTAGTTGGAAATTTAGAACGAATTAAAATAATTCTAATCCTGTAGCGTTTAAAAGGCTCCAGTTCTATGAGAAGGGAAGGTGTAAATCATTCAGAAAAAGGAGCTGCTTCTACCGATGTAACAGCCATCTGACACCTATCATTACTTTAACGTGCATAGTAAATTACTGTAGAGATGCGTCGCAAAAACACAAAATAGTATGACTATCTACCGTGAAACGCTTCACTGACAGAATTGCAGTGAGATGCTAGATTCTCTCTTCATCCGTCCAGCGTTACCCAGATGTTTCTCAAACAGATTCTCTTGTTAAAATCTGTAATCAAATTAAGTTCCGTTTTAAAATGCCTATACGCTTACGATATGAAGTTGCTGGTATTTACGTGGGTTCCAAAAATTAGATTGTAAGAATGAAAAATCTACTCGAAAGTAAATTTATTTTCGTCAGACCGATTACAAGGACCAAGGCACTTAGAAGATTAAAATCTAAATAAGTGAAATGGTAGTAATTGCCAGTTTCATCGCTTCGTCACCATTGATTTAATTTAGAACACCAGAAATAATGGTGTGAAATGACTAAATTTCTCTGCCTTGGAAACAAAAACTCAAGGAAATAACTGATAAAAACCACGGACACCATTTTATCTGCATTTTCTTACCACAGTCTACCAGTGATGTCCGCAGTGCTAGATGAACCAATTGGAATCTAATGAAGTGCGAATTTCATTAAATTCGAACTAGATGTCGAGTGACTAATTACATTCCAACCCGATGGCTTCGTTTGTATAAAAACATTTTTTTTGACACGAAGAAGAAGTAAGCTCGCAGTTACTGAAGATGGTATACTATGCTTTAGATTGGTGGGTCTCTAAATTTTGTAATTACGTCATATTATAAAAAAAAAGAAGTTTTGTAAGCAGGATCTTTCCCCTCCTGATTTGAGAATTTAAGATTAGGCGTACTCAGTTGCGCCCTGTCCAGAAATCTGATGTCTGCCACTGGACACTAGGTGAGTTAGTTTTGCTAAGGCGAAGTGTGTTCAGTTAACGTGCTATAGTGACAAGTAACAGAAAGCGTAAGTGTTTTGTTAATGAAATAAAACAGCTACAGTGCGTTGTTATTTTTAGTAACAAGTTTTTAGGCGGATTCACAAAATTACGAAAAGTGACTATTAGTTACTTTATGTCAGCCTGTCCGTCCGTCTGTCTCTTTGCACTGAACAACTCGGCTGCCACTGAACGGATATTCATGAAATTGGAATCTGAGTGTTTTTTTAAAATCTATCTGAGTGTTTTTCGAAAATCTGTCTGGGAAATTATACTTCCATTAAAATCGGATAAGAATTACGGTACTTTACATGAAGACCAATACACATTCTTGATAATATCTTGTTAAATTCTTTTTAGAATGAAAAAGGTTTCTGAAAAGGTTGTAGAGATTATCAAAATATTGTCTTATTTTCAATTTTTTTTTAAATCGAGTTTTTTGGGGATAATGTCGAAAACTACTGTAGAGTCGGGCAGACCGCAGGTGACAAATGGCGCATGCACATTGGATGCTGATTGTCTGTGGCTAAAAACACACACAGTAAGAACTGGTAATTCTTAATGCTGTCCCACTGATACAATTTTCCCACGAACAGGCCTTAATGTTACGTTATACGTACATTTCATGTGCTGTTGGCAGATAGTTTCACAGTCTTTTAATTCACAGAGATTATGAAAATCAGTATCAAAAAGTCGTGAAGAATTTCTGTAATTCTTTATTTAACATCCCTGCAAAAGCGTAAAATCAATACTTCAAAAACAAAGGCAGTGTTTAGTTTATTTGAATTTTGTGAGATTGACAGCCATGTTTATCTTGACGAGTCATATATTGTAATGCCAGAAGTCAGTCGGCAAACATAATTTGAAATTTATGAACTTTTGGCTTCTATGTGAGAGTTTAAATTTGTCAAATTTTTACAACTTTTTTGGGATCTTTCCCTGCTTTGGCCGAGATGCGTGTTTTAGAGATTTTTTCTGCACATGAGAAACAACGAGCAGTCGAGTACTGCCTGCAGAATTATACTACACTTTACACCACAACAAAAAGTGTTATTTGCATATATATATTTATATATATATATATATATATATATATATATATATATATGCATATAAAACTTCTGGGGTGGTGTATATATGTATACATATATGTATATTTATATGTATATATGTATGTATGTGTGCATGTGCATGTACATGTATATGTGTATGTACATGTATATTTATAGGTATATTATGTGTATATGTATATGTATATGTATATGTACATGTACATGTATATGTTTATGTGTATGTGTATGCATATGTATATGTATATTATATGTTTATGTATGTGTGTATGTACATGTACATGTATATGTATATTTACATATACATATACATGTATATGTACATGTGTGTGTGTATGTATATGTGTATTTATAGGTATATTATATGTATATGTGTGTATAAATATACATGTACATTTATATGTGTAATGTGTATGTATATGTGTATATATATGTATATGTTTATGTTTATATATATATATATGTGTATATTTTATGTATATGTACATGTACGTACACATGTGTATATAAAAAGGAGTGCGTTTTTAATTACAAGCATTTGTTAATATTGGCCATTTGTATGTAGCTTTCTAAGTATATATATTTCACTTAAAGTAGAGTAAATGTACGTTACGACAGGCTCCAAATTTCCTATAAATTTGTCCACAGCGAATTGGAGACTGCGAGTCATTAATAGAACCGCTAATAGCGTTATGAAAACTTATAATTCAGTAATTTTCTTAATTTTTCACCGCGAAAACACAGCAACCTAACACATGTATTGCACTCCTGAACATTTAGATATTGCGCAGTATTTCCTATAGTTAAGCAGCAGGAAAACCTAACAAATTTTTCTGATTAATTTATTATCTATTAAGCGTTTCCGAGAACGAAATCTTCCTACGGACTCGTATCAGAATATTTGTTTGTTCTCAGGTATTATAATTGCATGAGGAATAGAATCCATCTTAATTACACGCGTTTTATATATAACTTAGTTATCTGTTGAGTCGCATGAACATCTGTTTCAAATCTGAGACATTCTAATTCAATTACGTCAGTACCTAGCTTTCCATATTGAATTCCTTTATCTAACGGAAAACAATTCTAAGGCTGGGTTTCAAAACGTGTCTGTGTGCTATGTATTCCCTACTTAATGAATTCTTCGAGAATTTCGGTGGTCTTAGTGCGTTCCAGTGTCAGCGATTCGATTCCGCAAAAATGACCAATATTTATCTTTCCTTTTTCTTATTCAGGACACATGGTCCAGAATAACCCCTGAGAAATGTAATCTTTACTCTACATGGCATGTAAGAACAGGAAAGGCGACCAGGGTTTGAAGTAACAGTTCTATGAAACATGAACAAGAACAAAAATAGCAACAAATGCTGCTATTATTATTATTATTATTATAATCATCATCATCACTTAATTCAGAAGTGCGGATGGCTGCGTCTGCTGAAACCAGGTTTCTGCAGATTCTAACAATTTATAATTATTTAACACTATCACTTACCCACAAATGCTGTTTTTAAAAATTGGTTTGACCACTTATAGCTTAACTTATGTAAATTTTGCTTAATTTTCTCGTTTCTGAAAGCTTTGTGAATCCTATCCATTTCTTGTATGGTATTTCCTCATTTGTACTTATTCATTTCCTGTTCAGAATATTTTCTGTCCACCTGTGCACCTCAGAACAATTAATACTTTTGTGAAAGGCAGTCTCTTCGTCAGACGAAACGTGTCACTTCCCATGTTTCTCCACTTCTTAACCCACTCAGTTGACAATTCCCTTTTCTGCACAATGTTATTCTGCTTCTCTTATTTCTAGTAAAATATGTCACGTAATTCACTTATCTCAACAAATATTAATTTCTTAAAAGTAACTAGCGAATAGGCCAATCCCGGTGGCCTCGCAGTTTAATGCGCGGGTTTACCGCCACTCGCTTCCTAGGATTGCGGGTTCGAATCACGCATGAATATCTCTTGTGTGTGTTGTGTGATGTCAGGCAGAGTTCTCTGAGACGAGTCGATCACTCTTCCAGAGGAGTCCTACCGTCGGTGGTGTTTCTGATTGTGACCTCAAAACCTCACCAACGAGGTGAACTAAGCCCACTGGGTTTGCCGAGCCATATGAAAAGCTAGTGAATACTTCTCCCTATCTTTGCCACGTCAATCTGTCCTTCAAAAATCACATTTATCTTGCATTTCTCTCTTGTGACTTATATCAAATAAAATCACCTACTTTTCACTCTGAAGGCTTTTTGCTAAATTAAAAAATTATTTTTTTATTTTTATTGTTACACCGTGTATGTTGTCGAGTTACTCAATTATTACACCAACCACTGTACAGATATAAAATTTATAAAATTTACACATTAAAACATTAAAAAACTCCTACATATTTCGGTCCTAAGACCATCATCAAGGAGCTATATATTCCTTGCTAAAGTCACACTAGAAATAGTCACAGATTAATTTCTTTATACAAGTTGGGTGTTGAGGCAGCAAGTGTGACTTTAACAAGGAATATATAGCTCCCTGATGATGGTCCTAGGACCGAAACAGGTCGGAGCGTTTTTAATGTTTTAATGTGTGAAATTTTTAAATTTTATATATGTGCAGTGTTTGGTGTAATAATTGAGTAACTAAAAAATTAATGTTATATACTATCCATTCTGAACAACGAATTGTAGGTTCGTCATAGCCCAACTGCCTAACTCAATATCAATACTTTTCTACCAAAATGCCTTGTTTCTCATGTCTTTTCTCAGGCCCCCTTCAGCTATTATATTGGCAGCACGTCTAATTATTGTTAACATTTTAAGCTTCTATGCAGGATTAATATCTAGAATGCGGAGCATTTCAACTCTGAGCTTTCCACACTCATCCTCCTTTCAATACGAGACGTTATGAAGAAAGTGTATAGAAATTAATGTGATATTTGCCGTACAGAACAAAGAGCAGCTATCCGTGCAGTTTCCTGCGGAACACCAATTAATATTTATGCTCCCCTGGGTTTGAACTTGAAACAGAGATTTTTAAGACGAAGTTTTGTGAAAGTCTCTACAAGAGACTTTTGGTAAACTTTCTAGATACATTTCAGGTTTTATTAAGATAGTATACTCGTACAGTGACTTATTTTGCATGAGGGACGGTCAGTGTTGATAAATATATCATGAAAATAATTCTCGAAATACTTATTATAGCGGAAATCTTACTTGAAACTCGAGGAAAACGTGAAGATAATGCTTTAATTTTAAATTTTTTTTAGAAAAATGAATGCCTTCTAAGACTAAAACTAATAAATATTTATAAACGATTCAATTAGGAACTCAGAGATAATTCAATGTGATTCTACTAGGAGGATAAAATGCCCAAGTCCCGTATTGGATATAATTGCTGCATAATATGAGAATCATACTTAAGCATAAATATCCTGTGTGGGGAAATATGTACAGCTGCTGGTGTTAAACTTTCTGTATATAGAGGGGTTCACACATTTTCTAAAAATATAGGAGTCACCTAAAATTTCTACGCGTGGGAAGGGTGAAGGAATGGAAGTTCCACACTGTGAATCTATAAATAGTATACACCACAAAACAAAATTTAGTCGCCAAGGTGATGTGACGGCCGAAATATGTTTAATTTTGTATACACAACATACTTAACACTATGCCCAGAGTGTTAATATAAGTGAAAGTAATTGATAGAATTTTCAGTCTAAATATGAGTGTAATTTCTAAATTATTTGGGCTGTAAATACAACTTTTCTAATATGACTTTATACATACTTTAAGGGTAGAAACGGGATGCTTTTGATGGAGACGCGTCCGTCCGTCCGTCCGTCCGTCTGTATGCTGGTCGGTGACATAATATCTGCAAATTAATCTATTTACAAAAGTTATAAGCCACTGGGAAATTTCGTGAAAATCACCTCATTGGAAGTCGTAGTGTAGTTAAGTAGGCGCAAATGAATCTCCGTCTTTAATCTCCATTTTCCTAGAACATTTCCACGCAACGCAGTTCAGCATATGATTTGCGTGAATGTATCTGCAGTGAATTTTATATTTTTCTTACCTTCAAATTTCACAATTCTGCCCGATTTTCATATTTTACATTAGAGAAATTTTTCATGTCGTATTGTTGACCTGTTGTAATATTATCGAAAACATGTGCAGAGAAAGACACTCTTTCCAATTCCCTAAACAAAGCTGTTTCAGTGAGAAACGGGCTTAGTGGAAGCCATACTTTATTGAGGGACATAATGTGTATCTACTTTGATTCACATATATTCCCAATGTTTTTGAAATTCTATACACAAAACTACACTTCTTACATAAGTAAAGGAAGTTACTTTTATGCGTGTGGCCTGAATTTTTATTATATTTTAACAGCAAAGGACGCCTTTGCCGGGTCTATGTACGACGTCGCGGATCACGTAATTTAGATTCGTGTTTTAAACCATGGTTCTACCTCAATACATTATTTCCTGAATTTCTGAACATCAGAACCTAGGGAAATAAGACGCTGGAGCCAGCAGTATATACCGCAGATGGTTTCGTTCTCTTCCGCGGTGTAATCACAATATGCTAAGGTTATTTATCCTGAGTAGCTACCCCGTTTCTCCTGTAGCGTCGTCTCTTCACCCTGGGTTTACCTTCTCTTGCAGCACGTCAGAAGGGTTATTGCCTTTTCCCAAACCAATGTCAGTAGTTCCACACACACGCTGTAGACTGTGGCGCCATCCAGCTCCTGCAGACGCAACACCCCCATGTCGACTTGCTAAACGAGTAACGGCGACAGCCTGAGTGCATTAAAATCCAGGGGTGTACGCGAAGTTAAATACGTTATTTAGCTTTCTTACATCGTTTAATGTCACGCCCAACTGAAGTCTTTTTTTTTTAACTTAGTGTGGGATAACCGCCTCTGTGGTCTAGTGGTCAGAGTTTCTGGCTACAGATACAGAGGTTCCGGGTTCGATCCCCGGCGCTACCAGATTTTCTGAGTAGTAGTGGGTCTGGAACGGGGTCCACTCAGCCTC
>Ga0123352_10006643_pt1 | contig 17741 bp, 11 predicted proteins | sample TergutLab28metaG_FD_89700 | JGI IMG/M metagenome (GOLD analysis project Ga0123352, IMG submission 89700) | Labiotermes labralis P1 segment gut microbial communities from Petit-Saut dam, French Guiana - Lab288 P1 | ecosystem: Host-associated > Arthropoda: Insects > Digestive system > Gut ... | reverse complement strand
GTCCAAAATCGGACACATGTTTATATGAACTTTTTTGATCACAAAGACCTAGGAAATCACCTCCTGCAGTTATGCCCTAAAGTCGTGAAACACCCTGTATATATATATATATATATATATATACACAGTTCACTGTATCTATACTCAATTTGACTTCAACAAAGCTGGACTTGTAAAAGACATTCCAGAATGTAACTACTGCATAACTCAGGGAGTGTCTTTACTTGTATGTACTGATGAAGCATTCTTCAATCTGCCTTGTGGCTATGCTTTGCAGTATTTAGTTATTCCTCCTTTATCCAGTCTCTTATACAAATATCACTGAAACAGTACTTTTTACCGCAGTCCACTTATCAGCTTACTCTGTCCCTTGAAATTGTTGTGCTTCACTAACCACAAAAGAGCATAAGGCATATCAGTGTTCATGCTTAGAACAAGTGCACAAACTGATTTGTATACTGAGGCTGCATGTAATGGGAACAGGAACTTCTGAAACAAGATGGCACTTGGAATAGGTTGCCAAACTTGCAGACCTCAAGAATTTGCTGAATTTCTTAAGTAACAAATGTGTGCGTGTATGTTGGATACTGAAAAAAGTAGAGTGCATTAAGAGGTGACTGAGGAAAAAATTCTGGCATCGTTAAAACTGAAGGTAAATTCCACCACGTAAATTCCTGATCTTTATTCATGTAAATGTAGTATCTGGTAGTTTTATTCTTGTAGAGGCCACTTCAATTTCATGTCCATTAAGCAGGAGGCAGTTAAACGAGCAGAGTGGCACATACATCACAAAACAGAAATTCAGGCATGTTCGCAAAATTGCAAAAAGTAACTCTTAGCTTCATTATGTCTGTCTATTCACATGGAACAACACAGGTCCCACTGGATGGATTTCATGAAATTTGATATTTGAGTATTTTTCAAAAACCTGTTGAGAAAATTCAAGTTTCAGTGAAGCTTGACAAGAATAATGTGTGCTTTACATTAAGATGTATGTACACTTATGACAATATCTTGCTGAACTCTGCTTAGAGTGAGAAATGTTTCAGACAAAAGTTGTAGAGAAAATCAAAATATGCATTTTATCTCCAATTACTTTTGCCCAAAAATCATGCCTTTTTTTAGATAATGTGGAAAAATATGGTACAGTCAGACAGGCCACACACAACAATATAATATCGCATGTGCGTGTTGTACGGTGGATAACTAACGCTATAAACACACACTCATAATAAATAATACTCATTGCTTTTCCATGGCAACAATGGTTATGCGAATGCACCTCAACGTGATGTTTAAATGTATACTGCCTGTCTTGTTACTTCCCATGAACCAAGAGTAACGGAATGGGGGAGCTCCTTGTACACAAATATTAAGGCCCCTTACAATTGTGGAAGAATTCTTCCTAGTACTTCTTGCAGATTCCCAAAGTAATGCAACAGAGTAATAAAACTGGGAATACATTAAGCTCATACAAACTGATCATACATGTCTTGCTGTCTCATATAAACATGACTAAGACTATCATATATTGTACAAGATCTGCCAATAACAAAGGAGCTATATGCTATACACAATAAAGTCTAACTTATTAAGATGATTCAAATTTGACTCAACCATGTTAAAATACCCTGAAATAACACTCTGAAAATGGGAAACCCAGAGCTGTATCCATTTAAGAATAGCATTAAAATGAAACAGAAAGCTTTGTGCGTCAATATGACATCTTTACTTCAGTTATAGTCTCACATAATATTACTGGACTACATTAGTTAAACACACTCTAACACTGGGAAGTTAAATTAGAGCCACTTTACAGTTTATAATTTACAAAATATAGCACATTATGTTATATCTTATTGGTAGACCCTGCATTTGTTTATACAATACTTACAATTCTGTTACTTTTGCAGCTCCAAAAGTCCTTGGGTGTAAGAAGAAAATCTTACACTTCAGAACCGCAAGTGTGGCTTGTTCTTGATCATGTGTCTGAAAAACAGAAGAACAAGAATATCAAGTGCTTTTCTTCATACTTTTAAAAATACAAGATAACTGTTCCTTCTACCACACAAAATGTTCTAATTTTAACAAAACTTTAAAATCTGAACAGGTTGTGTTCCAAAGTATGTCTAAAAACACATGACAAACACTGAGAAAGTCCCTTGAGCAGACTTTGGTCTGGCTCACTGCAACCTGACTTTTCCTCAGGGGCTCCAAATGAATTAAAACCCTTTCACAACCACGCTGAATTCCACTTTAATAGTTATCACTAAGTTCACATAAAGTGGTTAAATACAAATGGGACAAACGAGAAAAGGCAGAATTTATTGATGACAGAAACTAATGTCAGTGAAATTTACTTGAATGGAATTAGACTGTTACTGCTAGTGGATGAAATTAATGATGCTCTAAATATACTGTATTTCAAGGCAATACGGGCTGGAATAAAAATGAGGGGTGCCACAAAAAAAAATAATGGAGGAGGAGCACTGGTTTGACAAAGAATGTACAGAAAGAAAGGGTGAAACAAGAGAGGATTTAATGAAACGCAGGAGAATGATGATGAAAAAAGCAGAATAAAGTACTGGAAGAGAAGAAAGGAATATTACAAGACCATGGAGAATAAAAGTGAAGTATAACAAGCCAAGGAAGCAGAGCACATTAAGAAATTAGTTAAACAGAAGAAACTTCAGAAAATATGGTAAGCAGTAGGGAAAAGTATGAGTGAAAAGGAACCCACTAATTTGAACTGTGAGCATGAATACAGGGGTTTATATGAAACTTAGATAACAGATACTCAATATATAGCAACACAGAGTATTAACCATATGAAGACAAAACAGAGAGTTTACACTGTGAAATGAAGACTAGAAACTCACGTGTTATAATGGGATACCAGAGAATTAAGTACTGTTACACAGCAGTGTGGTGACTAACCATGACTGTCTTGATAATGGATGTACAACAGTTTATAAGATGCAATCATATACACACGTATCAGAACAGTACTTCAAAAACTTCAGGGTGTTGGTTTACAACACAGAAAACTGATTAACATGCAATCAGTTGACTTGGAAGGTAAAGGAACACTAGTAGGAATACTGCAGTTTAAGAACTAGAGAATAAGTCAATAATGTTGCTGACTGAGATAATTTTTTAACACAAAGTTATATATCATACAAAACCCATCAAACAGTCCATTGTGATGGGGTGAAAGCACAAGTAAAACTGCAGTACATGAAGAACAACAGTCATCACATCAATGGAGATGAGGGACAAGCGAGGGCAACAAATAACTTTTATTTCCTGAGATCTTAAATTCTCATTAATGTTTACCAGCTGACATGGCACCATTCACCACAAAACATGAATCTTCACTATCTCTATTTCCTTCTCATTAGTTGGGTGCAGCATCTATATAACAGGCAATTACATAAGTAACTACAGTATTTATCTTTTATTATCATTTCCAAGAACAGCAGAATGCCTGAAAGCTTCACAACTGCAAGGTTTTCAAGATGCTCCAGAGACTAATTCCACAAGTAAGCTTACTGAAGATGATGTGGAGAAGTGGATCAATGCTGGTACAAACACATCTGTTGTTGCAGAGTTCACTGATGAGCAACTAATCCAGAGTATTTTCAACCTAGAGAAGTCAAAAGTGGCAGAAAAGGATGACATAGAAGAGCCTAAAATCTGTACATGGATGCAGGGTTTGGTTATTTCAAAACCTGCTGAATTTGCAAAATCCAGAGCCATGACACTGCAGCAGAAGTGATGAATCTGCACAATACTTTTTACCAGAAAAGAGCTTCATCAATGAAACAGACAGATCTCAAGGACAAGCTCAAAAAGGCCTCCAAAAGTGCCTTTACATCGATTCTTGTGGTATCTCCCAACCTCGTCTCCTACTACATAAAAAACTTTGGTCATTATAGGTATTGACCAATAATCTGGAATATTTGATAATCTGATACCTGCTCAGTCCCAAATTTGGGTTCCAAACTGAAGGAATTCTACTATACTTTTTATTTTTACATGCTTGAAAAATATTTTTTTATTATAAACAATAACACTGTACCTCTATTATGGAATCAGTTTGACATAATTTCTGTTACATCAAACAACTTGATACTCATTCACAATATTCATTTGAATGACTAGTTTACTGCATGTAACATGGATAATTTTAAATATGAAAAGACAGGTGACGTACGTATAATGTAACAGTGAAGCATGTTTGTGCAACCACTGTTAACGTGGCAAAGCAAAAATGATTACATATGAGTGTGTGTTTGTAGGCTTACGTATACAGCAAGCAATGTGCATGCACTACATTGTCATCTGTGGCCTGTCTGGCTGTACAATATTTTTTCACATTAGCTCATAAACGGCATGATTTTCGAAAACAATTTACTGAACATAAAATGTGTGTTTTGATTCTGTCTACAATGTTTGAAAGAATTTTCATTCTAAGAAGAAAAGAGCAAGATATGATCATCAATGTATATCAGACTTCATGTAAAGTACCACCTGTTATTTTGTCAGATTCCAATGAAACTTGAATTTTGTCAGATTCTTAAAAATACTCAAATATCAAATTTCATGAAAATCTGTCCAGTGGGATTTAAGCTGTTCGTGCTGATGGACAGACAGACAGAAAGACATGACGAAGCTATAGTCGCTTTTCACAATTTTGTGAATGTGCCAGAAAACTTGATACTCATTTTTTTACGTGAATGATGGCTCTCTCTATTAAAAGTAATCCACAAAACCACACTCACTACTGAATAACTGACTCACTTATCTAGTTTCTCCCAGAAGATCATTAATGCAGCACGATCCAAATGACGTTTGGTACGAGACAGTTCAATGACGTGTACAGCCCAACGACCTACATTAGTGTCCAACTTCATTTCGTCATACTTGATATGAAATGCACAGACTGAAAGAGAACAGAACACAGTTTATAAAGGTACAATTTGGCTTAACTGGAGCAGTGACCCTGTTAACTAAAAGTTACACAAAAGAATTTCTTTACTGCACAAACCTATCAGCTTCTTGAGAAGGCCTCAGCTCCATGTAATTAGTTAGTACACTGGTAGATGACTACTGTTTTAACTAACAGACTGTCTGTAAAGTGGGTATATCTGAAGCACTGTCACATAAAAATTAAATTACAAAAAGAGTCTAAACATGTGCCTCAATTCTCCATCTGGGACCAGAAATATGTTTCTCTGATGTTGCTTTTCTGTGGATGCTTCAATTACTATTATGAACTCCAACAGTAATCATGCAGACTTAAATTTGCTTCAAGCTTCAATTACAGCACATCAATGTATATCAAAACAAAATACAGTATGTACATTATTACTACCTATGACTTAAAATTAACATATACTAATACATGTCTAACTACACATATTACACAAAACTGTGGTATGTTTTGGCATTTCTGCCTTCATCATCATCATACGATCATAAACCAGTTTAACTTTTCTCACCCTTTGTGACAATACAATAATGGTCTCTGAAAAGCAATGGCAAATGGTCTAGCATGCCATATGGTGGTCTCTGTGCAGCGATTTAAATGTACATATTAAGCAAAAAAAAACTCCAGCTAGCAAAAGATACACTACACATTTAAATCAGTCAACTCAAGATTAAGATGACTGTATTAGTTCACGTAACACTGACTGGATCACAAATCACATTCACTTTTATCATTTTCTGTAGTCCACCACAATCACACTGCCAGCCACATGACATGATACATAATTTTAAAAAAATGGCAAAATATCTGCGATAAATAAATAAGGCATTACACTGAATTGAAAACAGTATGAGACCAGCAGCCAAGAAAAGTGAACAAGGTCCATTCAGCATACAGACACTTTGATACACACACACACATATAACAGTAAAAGTGCATGACTTGCAATCCAATTATTAAATATTAATTACGAGAACTGACATTACATTTTAGCTGGAACCCGATGTTATTAAAAGAGGTGCTTGCAAGTAGTAGTCCTTTACACTTGGGTGCATGAAATAGATGGTGTGATGTTGGCTAAAGTACCAAAATGTGTCAACATTTTTTCATAATAATATGTGTGTATGTGTATATATATTGCTTAAATTTCTTGTCAGCTGAAAGATGAAATTCATAGGTCATCTCTCCTCTCATCTTACCCTAATATTTTTCATAAAATATTTGACCTTACTTTTTGAAAATATCTCTACAGGATTGCCATCCCACGGCCAACCCTTGAACTGCCACGCTGGACCCATCACAAAGACTGCAACAACACGATCCCAGTCTGCATTTGTCAGTTTCTGAGGGTTGTCTATCACTCGATATGGAACAGTGAGAGCACCTTCTTTCCGACGCTGAAGTAGGATTTCATTATCTCGTTTTGCACCTTGAAGTTTCTTCTCTTCTGTACTCACAAACCTATATATTACACATAAAAAAAAAAAAGCAACTTTCATTTTATTGAACTGGTTAAGGAAATATACAAACAAAAATAAAAGTCTGCACACTGAAATGAGAATAAACAGCTGGTTTCAGTTTGAAAGATGAATTTCATGTAAACTTTTTATTAAAGTAGTAGTAGTAGCAGTAGTAGTCATGGTGGTGGTGATGCTGGGATTATAGGTGCATAGGGTGCTAAAGTATTCATGCCTACCAACCAGTTAAGCCATATGTATATGTTGTACGCAAAGGTTTACAAAAACAGTTCCACTTAAATAGTAGAGTTGAACAGAGAGATGGAAGATATATATGACAAGCAAGTATCAGTACCTCATAAAAAGCATACAAGTTGGCTTAAAACATCAGGGTTATCACACAGTATTTCACTGACAAGTGTGGGAAGAGAAACCATTTGTGTTAAATAATTCATCTCAGACAAACTTAAATGTACCCAACTCAAGCGTACATCATATGGAACACAGGAATGTGGGTTTCCAGATAGACGGACAGTGTGTCTAACAGGTACAGCCAACAACCAGTCAAGTTAACACAGTTTCACTTCCCACATATTGTTCACCCGTGTATTATTTTTGTCCTTTTGACAATTGGCCAGAAAAGACTTATGGTTAATAGGCACATCCAGACAGGCAACATACATATAACATTTTTGCACATTCAAGTCATGTGTACCCCCGTGGCTATCCTAAAGCCTGACATCCTTTCACTTGAAGAAAGCAATTTATGGCAATTTAATATCACTGGCAACAAAAGTGCACTACAATTTTGACACAGTTTAACCACATACGGAGTTTCTTGACAGACATTCATACAAGTCCCCAGTGTCAAATTTCATGGAAATCCATCCAGTGGGAGCCACACTGATATATGCAGACAGATGGATCAGCATGAAAAAGCTAATAGGTTTTTTGGCAAGTAAACATGCCTAAAAGACACAAAAATGTAATCTGGGGAATGGCATCCATGGAAGCTGCATCGGCTGCCTCACTGCCTGCGACACCACCACCATCCCCATCATCATCATCATGAGGTATCCAAGACAAATTTACATCAAAACTGTCTTTAAAAAGTGAATTACAAATCACACACAGCTCCAGTAACTGTAAGGATAAGATCTGGGGATAACACACAGCTCCAGGTGCCTTACAAGAGGCTAGCTCTCCAGTAAAAAAAGTGAACATAGTGCAGTAAAATTTAAAGACCTGCTCATTTAGGATAAATCCACACCCTACCGATCCATTCAAGAGCGGTGTCTGTGAAAATGACTGTGCATATGGGGAAGTGTGAGCACATTTCTGGTAAATATATGGAAATCATAAGAAGATTTACATGCACTGTACAGGTCACACACCACAGTACAGCCTATGTCCCAGAGAGGAATTGTATGGACTTTGGAAGAGACAACATGGTGTAGGCACCCCAAGAGCTCCTTTTATCTAATGCTAACTGAGTTCCTTGCTTGGTGATAGGACACAAACCTTTCCTGCCCTTTTATAATGAAGGAGAGATTGAAATAAAGACACAGACATCATAACCCATACCCAGAACTGCTCTTCATGTATTAAATCATGTTATTAGATACAAAATTTGTCATAAGTGAGTAATTTGAACTTATATGTTAAATTAAATCAAAATGAATTCTGAAAACTTTAATGGAACAATAAAAAATGACCATCCACAGAAGCTGAAGTCAGCAGAATACACAGAATTATATGTAACAAGAAATGCTCTACATAATCCTAATTCTGTAACTGCAAATACATTAATTTACCAGATTTCCTTCTTTGCCTAGTTTCATGTAGGGAAAAAGAAAGAGACAGAGAGACAGACAGACAGTTTGAAACCTTACCTCAGATCCTGCAGAACATCTTTTGCATTGTACATTGTAATGAGAGAAGTTGTTGCAGCTGGTATGATTATTATTGGAGTCCGAGAAATCCGCTTGTTTGGCTGAACTGCAAGTCGTGCCTGGTGATCAGAATTAAAATAACTATCTGCTTCAAGTAAAAACCATAATCTCATAAATACCACTACAATTTACTGATCATTTATTGAAGTCTATCACCCACACTCTCAGATCAAGGCTAAAAATATATGTGCCATTAACTGGGGTTACCAAATTTCCATCACAAGAAAAAAGGGGAAAAAACAAGGCTATATCAATAACAAAGGCTTAAAAATAAGGCCACATAAATAGTAAAAATTTTACTAAATTAAATTAGCACAGTCATGTCAACGAGAGTAAACAAAATAAATAAAAAATTATTTTATTTTGTATACAATATGCACGTAGTGCATAGTCTTCCACTATTGGCATTCCATTATTTATCAGAAATTTGACAAAAGTCTCTATGTCATTCCATTTCAGTGGCTCACTAAGTTTTATTCACGTGAAATATGAAAAATCTCCGACAGGTTTCATCCACTTGTCCAAAACCAACACACATGTGCTGTATGCACACTTTATAACAGCAGAGAATTTGTCATGCTCTTCATCAGGTCCCTGTTTACATTACTCTACTACTAGTTCTTTCAATTTCATGGGTATTAAATTCAGAGACATTCTTCAAGCATGTTTTCACTGTGCTCAATTTACTCAGAATTTCTGGGCTAAAGTTTTTTGAGACACTTCAAACATCAAATGCTGAGCTCACATGTTTATTACTTGACTTGGACAAAGATGATGATGATAATATAATTATGCATTTCTTAAAAAGTCAGAATAATTACTTTGCGTTTTACTACCATCAACACATTAAGGGGGGAAAAAAAAGGCAGACAAAACTCTGAACATTTTTACAAATTTAAAAAACCCACCCAAATGGAAATGTTTTGCTTGAAAAAGAGGTCACATCAAGGGTAAAGAGGGTGTATGGTATCTTTACCATTAACTCACCTGTGACAAGTATATTTCTGGGATCATGGTAATAAAACTAGCATACTTTTCACAAGGAAGAAAATGTGTGTGTATACATACCTCAGCCACAGGTCTTGGTTGTTGGATAATTGGTTGAGATGGAGCCTGAGCTTTCTTTGGTTGTGTTCCTTCTGTCACAGACTTCAGAGTCATTCCATGGTAAGTACCGAGGGTGTCTATTTTGAATCCCTCCGTTTCTATAAAACACAATTATTTGTTACCTGTAATTTCATGTTACTGTATAGAGCAAATACGTGTGATTATGTGATATTATGTCCAAACTATTTCTTAAAAACAAATTAATATACCAGGATTGGTAGATATGGACAGAATTGTACTACAACACCACTTTTAAAACAGGAGCCACTCTAGTACAGGTAACTACTGTTAACTTGGTGAATCTTTGATCCAAAAATCTGGTAGCTGATGAAAGGTTCTTTTCATAAGAAACTCATCAAAATGCAGTATCACAAGGACTTGCAGGGATTACATCATGTGAAATCAAATGTACATACAAATGAACTAGATAATAATGTGTTATGGCTTCTGCACAATCTTTGCTTCAAAATACATCTTTTGTTCTTTGAGAATAAAATCAAATGTATCCAGTGTAACTTCCAACCAAATACCCAATTCACCATCCTCTTCCATCACGGTGTTCATAAGCTCAAAAGCTTCACTAAAGAGAGCAGTCTATATCCTAGGTTCTTGCAATCCCACTCAGAACCCACATAAATCTCCACTCTAGCATCAAGATCCATACATCCTGTGCACACAAAACCTAAATCATGCTTGGCACAGAACGTACCTCAAATACCAATGTCAATCCCACCGCTTCACTACTACTGTCACCACTACATTTAGCCAACATTACCATCTTGTAAACTATCATCATTATTTATTCTCAATTTCAAAATTCCTACTTTGACATTTTTTTTTTAATCTGTAGGCTGTTAGTATGCATAACAGAAAATGACTATTCCTTCTGAAATGCCGCAACTGAAACTCCCTTTACAAATTACTCTTTTCCCCTTACTTCTCTATTTGTTTGAAATATTATGTATCAACTTTGCAATATATATTCATGAAATTAAATGCTTCAAATTAGTTTTTTGTACCAGTATTCAAATTCAAAGCAAAGAGCCATTCCAACCAAAGTGTGATAAAATATCTATTGTATTCTTCAACCAGAGCCACCAAGGCTTCTTAGTCATGTTCAGTGCTGCTTATTCAGCAGTTTACTTGCACAAATGTAACACATGTTAAGTCCAACCTTCTTTCTGTCGAATGAACCTCTCCTGATCATATCTGTTATATACAGCAGGCTGTGGTATAGATCTGATAGGTGTTGCTCGTGGAGTTACAATAGGAGTAGGCTGCGGGGGCCTGTGTCTCCCTTCTTCTCGAGCTTTGATTGACTGTAGGATGGCAAAAATGTTCTTTGCGAATATCTGGAGAAAATAAAAAAGTTCATGTCTTCTGTTAGTTAAATATGAATTAGCAATTTCCCTACTGTCTGTAATGAATAAACATTGCTCATTCAACCAGCGCTTACCTCACAACTCTTTCAGGAGACATGCAAGAAGTTCACAGTGTAACTCACAAAGCCTACTCCCCTACTGCATTGTTTTCGAAATCCAGAGATGTCAGTATTACTGCTGCTGTTCTATCTTATTTCTGTACAGATCTTACTACTAAGCAAAGATTCTGTACACAATGACCTTCAGTGAATTACTCTGTAAATTCAGAGAGACAGCAGATGGTATGGTTTTTAAAACTGCTTTGAATTTTTCATGTGCAGTGTGTTAAAAAATTTTATTTATCACATATTTTAAAATGGGAAGGTCAAATAAAAACTAAATTTTTTAAGATATAATCTACTGACCTGTACACAAAGTTTTGATATACGTATCATATATATGTAACCTAATTTACAATTATTTACACTTATTTTGAATACTCCCAAAACAGCTACATTATTTAGTCTTTGGAATAAGCTCTTAAGGTTGTCAAAATTACTCTGCAGTGCCTGACAACAAGGAGTGTATTTCAATTTAAATTTATCATTATTTTATTATCAAGTGTGAAACATCTGAACCAAAGGTCAGTAGCAAATAGCCTATCAGCAATAGTGTCACCATGAGATTTTAAGGAAGGGTAATATTTTAACTTAAAAATAAAATCCATATCAAATGGAATAAACACCAATTTAAAACATTAAAACTGCAGACAATATGCTTATTAAGCAATGTTCAGCATTATTTGTGCTTATGCAGACAGAAAATACAGTTATGCAGTTAGCAACATGTCGCAATAAAATACAGATTTATCAGGTACCTTTCCAGCACTCTGAAGAATAGTTGTACGTGTTCTCCATTGCCGTTCTCTGGAGATGATGTCTTTCGTTACATCAACATCAAAATCTAACATTACACGAAGATCTGAGCCTAAACCTATATCATCATTTCCTTTAATAGTGGTCCTCTTCTTTGCCAGACGCTTAGCTTTGATAGCAGCAATTTTTTCCACAGACATTGCTTCTGACAGGGATCTAAATGGACAAAAATAAGAGTAAAAAGCTTGCTTGTAAGGAACAGATAAGCCTTCTTACATGAAAAGTTACACATATAGAATCAAGGCAAAAATACAGGAACTATAAGTAAGCCTTCATGCAGGACTTTGCATGAGACCAATTGCAGCTGTCAGTAAGGACAATGATGTAGGGTTATATGATTTCAAAGTTTATCATTGGGAAAACATGCATCACATTTTATTCTTAATTTTATTGAAGCCTGCTCATAAAACACATGAATGTGTGTGCATGAATAAAGCCAATCCATATGTTTTGGTTTCAGAATCATTTCACAGATTTTGATGAAAATGGATATGAATATTTTGCCACTGCAGGCTACTTCAAATTGTAGTACTTAATTCTGTACAATCAGAAACAGCAACATTGCAGATGCATAAATTTGTGAGGTGTGACAGACTACCGAAAAACATTAATCATAGAAATTATAGAAGATATTAACTTCAGTAATAACAGAAAATGTTGAAACAATTGTAATGCTTCCAACTTACATTTGGGAGATAACCAGTTTGAATATCAGGACACAGGGCATCCTCACTGAGATATTCTATGGTTTTCCTCACACCCTCCAAACAGTGTCACAAATCAACCATTTCCTTCAACAACTTCTCCAATTCATATTCACTAACCACACCATCCCTTGACTCTATATGATTTAAGTTACTGATACCATCGCTGCATATATATCACTTACAAACCACAACACCTATAATAATGACAGAAACCAATGTAAAAGTAGTAACAAACTTACGAGCTTTGTGACATGTAAATGCTTGAAATACAAGACTCAAAATGTCAAAGTGCAAGGACAGCATATGGAAAATGGTATGGAATGCAAGTGTTCAAGCTTGTTCTTAAGATCTGGTAATGAACATGCAAACATGTATGGGCTGTACATGTGGGAAGAGGTCTATTAACTTCAGTCCGACTTCTTACCTGATCTGCAAACTACAACTACCCTTAAAAGAATATAATGTCAACCTAACAATAACATGCTATTATTTAGCTCCTGGGTCATATGATCAACTGCTATTTAAATTAATCTTTATTGCTTACAGACCATGAACATCATCATCATCACAATCACCACCACCACCACCACAATCATCTTTATATGATGAACTTAATTACTTATGTACAGAGTTTGTCTGAGAAGCATCTGATGAACATTTCCTTCAACTGTCACATCATCACCACCACCAAGGTTCTATTACTGCCATTAGAAATGGTTTGAGAGGTGGACAGTTTCAACACTGAACAAAACACATGCCACTGTCACATCATAATTTTACATAAAACAGTCTATACAAGACGTGTCAAACTTAGAGCACATGGGCCACAGAGAGCTAAGATTTGCTGTTGAGGCAAAAAATTTAAAAAATATGAATGCATAGAAAGGTATAACAATATATAAACTTAATCCCATAAATAAAACAATACATTGTTCGATCCAGATCTAAATTAAAAAAGGAGGTCTAAAGTACGTTGCATAATTAGGTACTACTGCAGTGTCTCAGCTCTCATCCAAAGATTTTCCTGTAACTGCCAGCTTTTATTTGCACTTAGCAGGTTTAAAACTCTGTGTTGAAGCCATTTGAATTACAGATAATGAATGTGTATCTTTCAAAACTGATCTGTTGGTGCTCATTTTGTATCATGAGTGACAACTATTGTTCACAAAAATATGTGCTACTAAACACCACACACATTTGGCAAGCAAACTGAATAATTCTCAAGAATCAACATGCAGGTGAGGAGGCATAAAATCTTGACACCCAGCATCCAATAACTTGTTCTTTCAGAACTGAACCATGCTCCATCTGTTTTATTACTGTCTGCTTTATCAACATCAACATTAAATGATTCAGTGAACACAGCAAACTTCACATCCCAGTACTTAAAAGCTTCAAATCAATTAACAAAATGGTTGTCATGAAACCAATATTTTCTCTATAGCAATTAAACCACTGTAGCTGGGCAAAAGTTGGCACTAACTTTGCCGACTGGTGGCGGCCGCTCTGTCGGTATAGTTCGTGTGCGGACTAAGGCCACGAAGTTTAGTTTTAGCCGGACATTGTTGGTACATAAAGGAGAGAGAGAGCTATTGCTGGTGCCAGTTGCAGGCAGTTCAGGACCATCTTAAATTTCATTGCCAACTTTATTTTGGAGAAATGCTGGGTACACAGAGATTTTAAGAAGGAAGGCTGGTTATCGGCAGACAAAGGAATTGAGAGACTGATGCTGGCAGTCTAGTAAGACAGCAGTGTGAGTGAGGTACTGCCAGTGAAGTGACTGTGTTTTTTACTAGAATATGATTTTAGTTGTTTAACTGGACACCAGCAGGCATCTTACACCAAGAATAAATGAATAAATAATTGAAAAAAGAATATAGCTAAAACTATATACGATTCGATGAACCCCACCCATATCCAGAAAGAAGTTCTCCTGCCAGACTTAGAATGTCAGGGCCTATCAGGCACAAAGGGAGATTGTGTAAACCGTAGATTTGATTCAATGCCAATTAACCTTTATCGTTGAACTTTTTAATCCCAATGTAGCTGCTGAGGGCTGGGGTTATTTTTGTTTTTACATGCCCATGCCTGCACCTATGTGGGGCAGCATCTCCGTGTGTCCATGAAGAGTTACATTTAATGGGACACATGTGTCCCATTTGGTCAATAAAGGCTAAATGAATCATACACGCCAAAACATACTAAATCTTCATTTTTTATTTGCATTTCTTATGGCCAAATGTCTATCTGACAAGGTTTTACACTGTCACATTAGGATGTTATTATATTTTCTCTTCTTTGCGTTAGGCACTTTGTAATATCAATTAAGAATTTAAGTTCTCACTGTCATATTTTTTATTACTAACATCTTGTTTAATATCCAGACAGAATAACCAGTGCATTTCAGTGTAACATGGCAAATCTTCATAATCAATGTCAACATTGTAAAGATAAGTATCAAAATGTTTATGACATAATCAGAAACAAATTATGTTACAAACTGATGTAATTACTTTTACAATGTGCTCCAGTCTTAATATCTTGCCACACAATCATGCTTCAGGCATTATACAATAACTGTAAATTTTACAAGTGAGCTTTTCATTCATTTTTCCCACAAGACCCTCTTTTAAATACCTGTCCTAGCAGGAGCTCAGTCAGCCACAATACAAACAAGTTTCATACACAAAATTATTCCTGTAAGAACAGACAAATCCCAATGCTTCTGAGTCTACACCTCAATTAACCGCAAGTTGCAACTTCTCTGTGCAATTCTCTCACCTTTTGCAACAGATACTTATTTTTAAAAGCAACCAAGTAATCATGCAGCCAGTGCATGTCAGACAATCGTTTCAATCACATACTGTTGCTGTGAGAATACACAAAATACAAAGCTTTGCTCAGCAATTGGGTAACTGATTTCACACTTTTATTCAATTATATATATTTCTATTTACAAACCATATTCACAGTTTGTTTTCAAATATTTTGCAAGTCACCAAGAGAAGTCATAAAAGCCACATGCAGCCTGTATGCAGCCTGTATGCAGCCAAGTTGACATGTCTTGTCTATGCTGTATGCATGAAACATGGACAATGTCCTGTGCATCAAAGGTCAAAGAATTTTACAGAAGAAAGGCACACTATGATTACACAGATCCTAAACAAAGCAGAAGTATAATGTACTGACCCTTTCCAATACACCAGTTGGAGTGTTATATTTAACTACAGAAGAGGTTAAAGGTAACAAAATGTAAGTGGAAACATATGTTCAGCAAGATACACAATACAGGCATTACATAATGTGTTACACTTAACAGGTGGAATGATCATAATATATAACAAAACATCTAATATATCCAAATAATTATGAAAAAATTACTACCACAAAGAAAACTGTAAATTTAGGTAATTCTGACTGGAAGTGTGAAAAGTTATTTAATTTGCTACAGACACAACCAAATTCTGATTAAAGTTCTGATCAATGCTTCACATATTAAGTTACTATAGTATGATGTACAAGCAAGGTGCAAACCATATAATTTAAAGCTTTCACGGCGACTGAATTCAATAAAATATTCTCTGGCTAGCAGCTGCATCAGGTGCTTGATTGGCGAGTAAACCAATTTTTCAGGGGCAGAGATGGTCCCGCAAATGTTGGTTTATTCACTATTCAACCACCTGAAGCAGCTGGTAGCCCAAGAATATTTTATTAAATGTGTGAACCCTATGTAATGCATGTGACAGGAAGGTAGTGAGGACAGTGCAATATGCATCAAAATATATGATACCTGTACATGCAACTGATAATGAATTAAAAGGCAGCTGGTGAGTTACTACATAATTAACAAAGTTGGCATATTTTTGAAAATTTATTATCATAAATAATTTCAGTACAAATGTATACGTGTGCAGTCACACACACACATACATACACAGAGAGAGACATAACTGTGAAATTGTAAGCCTGCCTTTTTTTTTTTTTTATGAAAGTGAAGTAGGCTAATAAAAATAAAATTTTTAATATATCACAGTACTGATGCAAAACCTCCTTTGCATCTTCATAACATGCAAAACAACATCTAATACAAGAAACACAAATTTTAATTTCATGTATTCACTCACTTGATATTGTCAACTGTTACAGACGATTCCTTTGGTGCATCAAGCCTAGCTGCAAGTTGTTCTTTCACTTTTTGCACCTGTATTTCTTCAAAACGAGGCTTCTTGGCAAGTGACTCGAGAGTTTCATCTGCTGTCCTCTTTACTTGTGTGGGAATCTCAAGGGGAGCTGACTTATCAATGCTGGCTGATGCAGCGGTTTCACCATTCAAGTAGGCCAGCAAATCTTTCCTGTCTGGTCGCCGCACCACAGGAATATTTTCAGCCTGCATTCACAAGTGAGAGACTTGCAAACAAAATTCTGATTTAATTTCATGTTAACTTCATGAAGATATATATACTTACAGCAGCTTGGCGCACGTACACAGGATGTGTGAAAGTGACATTTTTCAGCAGAAATAACAAACACTCTAAAGTGTAATATTCCTTTGGGGCCCCATCTTTACCAGAGCTGTAAAGAAAGATAAGATATACCTCAGTATGTATAGCTCAAACAATGCAAGGCTGCTCACATCCACTCATACAATCTAAACCTGCCTTTGGCATATCTACAAAGGATACCAGGGGAGTGATCAAGAACTGAACAAGTAGGAACACAAGGAACATCGGCAGTCCACTCGTGGACAACACAAGGCTAAGTGCTTTCTTAAAAGACCCCATGCTAAAGGAGCTGGAGAACTCCATTTGAACTGGAACCAGCTAATAATAATAATGAAGCTGCTCACAGGTCATTGTCACTGAAACGGGTATTTATTTAAGCAGGGAATGGTAGACCCCCTGGCTGTGGTATATGCAAACAGGCATTTGGAATGGCTTTGCATGTTTCTGGTGACTGTAAGATACTGGACACATATATATAGATATACAGAAGTATAATTTTGGCTGTTGTTTTGTATGGGTGTGAAGCTTGGTCGCTGCAATTGCGGGAGGAAAGGAAGCTGCGGGTGTTTGAGAACATGGTGTTGAGGAGAATATTTGGACCCAAGAGGGACGAGGTAACAGGGGAATGGAGGAGATTGCATAACGAGGAGCTAAATGATTTGTACTCCTCACCCAATATTGTGCGGGTGATAAAATCGAGAAGAATGGGATGGGCTGGGCATGTGGC
>Ga0123352_10006642_pt1 | contig 17742 bp, 8 predicted proteins | sample TergutLab28metaG_FD_89700 | JGI IMG/M metagenome (GOLD analysis project Ga0123352, IMG submission 89700) | Labiotermes labralis P1 segment gut microbial communities from Petit-Saut dam, French Guiana - Lab288 P1 | ecosystem: Host-associated > Arthropoda: Insects > Digestive system > Gut ... | reverse complement strand
CCCCCCTAATGCAATCTTCTGCCCAACATTTTACTGCTATTGCTGCATTTTCCATTTGCTGCAGTATTTACACATCTTCTGGTTGACAAGCACAAAGTTTTTTGTGGTATAACTTTTATTTGTTTGACACAAAACGGGGTTCCTAATAAACTTTTGGCCATTTACTTTTATGTCTGTGTTGGTAACATTAATATAACTTTCTGCTTAGCAGGTTAATTGCTGGAATGATGGGACACGCAATATTAAGGTACTAACTGTGTTGTGGAAGCTATGTTCAATGTTGCAAGGTAATGTATAAAGATTACACTGTAATTATTTTACTGAAGACTGAGTAATTAGGTTTGGATGGCCATACACTGGATTAAGTATGCTTTTGTTCACTGAAATTGCCTTTTTTTTTTTAAATATATCTTACTGATATTTTTTACATTTACATATTTAAGTCACCTGCATCGATAAAATTATACTGGACAGTACACTGACTTCACCTCCCCATACGAACTTACTTGAATGAGAGCTTCCCAGGCACTGCATTTCCTTTAAAAATCCTTCTCTTTCAACACACAAAAAAGCCAACATGAATATAGTACAGTGATCTGACTTTCTTACCACAAAATACAGAAAATTTTATGGCAGTAAGCATGGATTTTAAACATAGAGTCACCTCAAAAAGGTTTTCTTTTAATTGTTGCATACCTGTATAAATGGATCCTCCAATATATATCCATAAATAAACCACTGTAAGCAGCACACAAATGTAGCCATAATTAATGGCAGTGGAAGGATGTCTACACTCTTTGTCTTTATAACATGGGCCTGTAAGAAAGCAAAAACCAATATACAGTGGGCTGATCTGAAGCAGCAAAACATGCTATATTAAGAAGATCTTAACCCTTCAGTGTGGAAATGGCATTTTGTTATATGTTTGCTGTTATGCAGACTGAATGAACTGTATACACATTGCAGTCTGCAGAATAACCAACCCTAGTCAAATCAGTATCATGTTCATTTAATACTAACTAATTTCATAAGAAGGAAGAAAAGAGAGTTTATAATGAATATGAGAACAAGACAGCAATTGTTCAACTAAGTGCCACATCAATTTTCTCAGTGGCACTGAAGCCAACACTTAGAAGACAAGAATGATATCCATATACATGAATGCCAGAGGCTCTTCACATAAACACACAATTCAGTATCTAACCTCACATACTTGATCAGATCATGTCACAATTGGGACAATTCTTTTATAACATGATTTGGCTTGATTTTTAGAAGTATATAACCAGGTGTACTTGCACTAAGTGAATCAAATTCTCAGAACAGAGATTAATAACTGATAAAAATGTAACATTACAACAAACACTGATAAAACTGTAACATTATAAAATGCAATGTCACATTTTAAAACTGTTACTAATGGCTTATTTTATTACATGTACCATGCATCTTCTATTATTTTTTCGATACATGCAGCCACAAACAGACTGATTGCATGAGAGACTGTAACACCACAAAGATTTTATTCTATTTTATTGTATAAATGAAAATATTTTCACATTTTAATAATTTTATAAAACTGTAATTTCATCAGCTACAATATAAGAACTTATATAAACTTCACGTGAAACATCTTAATTTTATAAATTGTATTTTCAACAGCTGCAATTTAAAAAACGTATGTAACTTAGCAAGGCACTGGTTGTAAACGGCATTACGATGATGATGATGATGATGACATGAAAATGTCAAAACATGTAGAAGTATAGACTGCACAAAGATACTGTTGTGACATACTTTTATGATATCAATTGTGTGTTCATTAGTTATAACAATAAATAAAAAATATATCATTAATGAGATTTATGGCCTGAAGGTAATGTCCTTAATTTGAATTATGTCATCATATGTTGTTGGTATAACAATAAAAGTGGGTGTTGACAGTAAATTTAATTAATAATCTTATTCAATTACGCAGACAAGAATAATGTTTCAATACAGAATACCTGCTATTAATTGCAGTATATACTTTTAAATACAAAATCCCAAATTTAGGGCCAATGGTTTTTGCAAGTTTTGTAAACCACGTACAACTAACAAACCAACAATTTAGATTCAAGCATCTGTAAGTGTCATGATTTCATCCCAAGAAACATCTGTACGTACATCTAGGCTCTCTGCATTTTCTGAGAAAGAAAACTCCAGCACACAGAAGTTTAGTAAAAGTTACGAAATTCATATCTTACCAGCATTGTCAGTGGTGCAGCAAAGAAAAGAATTGTCATTAAACTGGCAACAAAACCAACATGTGTTTTAGCTCGGCCCAAGTCAGTTTCATACTGTGTGTAACACAGTAATACCAACAAAACTGCTGTAACTCCTAGCATCTGTTTGACAACAACAGACTGAAACAGAATTTTGTAATATCAACACAGATTTGAAACTATGACATTTACATCTGTCATACAGGAATACTCTGTTCTGTGTTGCAATGGAAAGTAAGGTACAGTCTACTTTTAATTACCCAAGAGTAGATTACTTGGATTGGGAAGTACAAATGCATATATTATTATTATTTGTCAAATTCACTGAAAATCCTTTTCTTACAGTAGTTTCCTAGGATTACTTCTACTAGAAATAAATTAGCTGGTAAAAATAAAAAAAAGTAAAGTTGTTCCTATACACAACATACAGACATACAGGGGGTGTAGAGGTATAGTACCACACATTCTTAACCTGGCAAAACACAGAGGTGAGTGGCCAACCTCATGACCTGGCTGCTTTACCCCTCAAGAAAGAGCCATCAGTATGCACTAAATATTAAGCTGGGTAGGCCCAGAGCTTGTCTGTACATTTTGGAGAAGAGACAGATCTCTTGGCTGTGCTGGAATTCGAACCACGGATCATGCAGCCTGCAGCCCAGTCGCTACACAGACTCAGCTAAACTGACTATGCTGTCCTGGCTCCAATTAACCACTGGCATATACGGAAATGGGAGGCAAGTCAAACGGGACATTCTAGGTAAAGTCTCATACAATACGTGAATCACTATGATAAGTTAGTCGAACAACAACTGGGCTTGGAGCTGGATAACTGGAATTTGATTCCCAGCAAAGGTAAGAATATTCTGTCTCCATCATCACATCCAAATGTGCTCTAGGGCCCAAACACTTTTTTATCTGCTGATAATGGAAGCTGTTTCCTACAGGGAGTTCAACCACAGTTTGAAAATGACAACTTGCGTCCATCAAATATCAAGGTTGAAAATGTGTGGAGCTTGACATTTATTTCCTCATGCCGCAGTGCTTAATTGAGTTTACTAAGCTTTAAACAAAACTTTTAATGTAGGCCTATCAACTGAATATGCATTGCAGCAAAAGAATGCCACGTTACTGATGTGTAAAAACATATTCCTCCACAATATAACTAGAAGTGAACAAAACTGTGCACTCTTGACAAAATATTTTTGTTGACATTCATGTATTTACCTTCGTTATAGTGTAGAAATAAAATGTCACTACATAGGCAAGCAGTAGCGATGCCCCTATTGAATTGACTATGATGAGCGATGGATCTTGGAGAAGGAATCCGTAACGTAACCAAATGCAGGTCCTACAGAAGCAATACTACAAATTAGAACATTACATTACCTACAAGTTACAACATTTCTTCCCCTCTGTTCAGTACAGTATGAAGAAGAATTGTTTCTCATATTTACTGCTACCCCTGGCTATACTCTTGTCGACTGTGCTGATTACAACAATGGCATTTCAGTGTGCCTAACAGAATGTTTGAGGCGCATACAAATGAAACCTATTCACAGCAATGCTGTAGCAGTGTAGATGGCACAGCTGCATGTCTGACTGTGTACGCACATCCGCAGACACTTAGATAGAAGAGTACAATTGAATGGGTGAGTAGCTAGTATACAGATGACATTACAGCACAGCTTAAAGATGGCACACCAGGTGATAAATCTGTTGCAAGAGGACCAGCAGGACACAACAGGACCCCTGCTTCAGGATGTCAAACCACATAACAACACAGTCAATGCAAACTGTTACTGTTGAATGCATCATAAGCTGCAGACCAAGATAAAGAACAAACATCACGGCAAACTCACCAATGGCATCACACTGCTGCACAACAATGTCCATCCACATGTGGTCTACACAGTGTAGGGCCAACAGACAGCCAAGTGATGGCAGGTGCTCAAACATCCTGAATACAGCCTGGAATTACTGCCATGAAACCTTCAGATCTTTGGATCACTGAAGCCCTCGAAGGCCAAACATTCATATCAGATAGCAATGTGTGCAGTACAGTGGTTTATGCAGGAGCCCAGTGAATTCTTGACAGATGGGATATGCTAACTTACTCCCGCATAAATGCCTGTGGTGATTTTTTCCTAATGGTTGCAATGCCTTCAACTGTGAGCATCCCCAAATGTGTTTTGGTTGTACATGCCTCATATATATTACACTTAATCCGATAAAAGACGACTCATTTTCGCGATCTTCAGTTTTCATGAAAATACCTATATTGATATCAGCCATATTTTTATTTCACTTAGTGTTTGCATGCTGAATGTTCTGGGATTAAATAATCATCAGGGTTAACATATTAGAATATTACTGCAGTTGGAAGTTACAAACACATCACTGCTGTACCTAGTCAAGGCCAACACTTTTATCATTAGAGGAAGAGTTCTTCATGACATTTCTCCCACAGGACACTCACTTTCTGTTCTGGGCACATCATTTGACTCTCTGTACTTTAAACCCCCTGACTACAGTTACCAGTGAAATGTCACTAATCAGCCTATCATTTGATGACACAGAAACTGAGGCAATGCAAGAATCAATGAATAAATCAAGAATGCATATACCTATACCAAAAAAGTGTTTGTGTGTGTGCACCTGTGCATACAAATATGCATACATGGATGCAAGTACATGCGTGTGAGAACGTGTATGTATGTGTGTGCATACGAAATGCTTGGTTTTTCAGTTGTCACAACTGTGTTAACACACATAAAGCACTGACACAATGCTCACGCTGGTGTTTCTATTCTTGAGACTCTTCTTGGACATGAAAACCTCTGCTGCACTTAAAAAGGAAGGGATCATAAAAATGTTATGTTTACATTCACCTTATGCATTATGAAGAATGTTGTAACAGAAGAGTAACTGAACAACAATGGCTGAATATGATTTTCTGTTTCACCTTTGAAACTAAATAATAGCATTACAAGAGCGAATGCAAAAGTTATTCTTTTTACAAAAGGAAACTAAAAAAAAAACTAACTCCAGTATTAATGACATTTCTTGTTTTGCTATGCTAGTCCAAGGAAAACTCACTGAACAGAGAATACCGAAACTAGTGACACTGCTGGGATATAGAGGGAAGCAACAAAGTGGGGGAAACCAAAGCTAGCATAGTTGCTAGGACATACTAAAAATCTCAATGGGGCAAATAAGAACTAGTGTCATTGCTAGGACATGGGGAAAAAACAAGCTAATGGATGAAGATTTTTCTGCATGGGTATGCCAGGAACTAAACAAATGCAAATATATTCACTTCTACCACCCATATCTGGAGGCCATCCCCTTTATTCACCACTGGAGAATATAGAATGATAAAAGAAAACCAGCTAACATCATCTGGTCATGTTGCAAAACAAAAGAGGGAACATATGCAAAATAACACTTAAAAATATATAACACTATTGTACAGAACATCCAGCTATGATCGCAGCCACCATGCCTCCAAATTTCTGCCCACTATGCAGTGCAGAAGTATCTGCACAATACAAAATGAAAATAAAATAAAACTGTTTTGTACAGTGCCATGCATGGTCTTAATGACACTCAGATTTCTGTCCCATGTAAAAATTTTTTGAGCTGTATCTGACCAGTCCTGAGGCTGAAACCTTCAACACAAGAGGCCCACATCACTGTGTTACTAAGTAAATCCAACAACTGTTCTTTCATATGAAACCTCATGAATCTTTGGTTTAATATTCATAAAGTACAGTAATTACAGTCACTTAGTTGCACACATACAAGTAAAACAACTGCACGATAAACTTACGAAAGAAATCCCGAAACAAACGGGAAAGGTGATGAATCTCCTGTGGTACCATTTCGGACATATTTCTGACAAACCAAACTGTAACAGAGATATATCACATCAAATGAGAGAAATTACAATTATTTCTAAATCTGAGGGTTTGGGATGGTAACATGTACATTGGAAATTGTCTGTCACCTCACTTTGGTTACATCAACACAAAGTTCCAGAGAAAAACAAAATTTACTCAAGTTGGTCTGCTCTACACATGGGGCTCAACTGAAAAAGTTTATATTTAAACTGATGTGATGTTGGTTTCAATGTCTAAAATGAGGCAATGGGCAATGTCCAATATACATGTCAATTAAAAATGGCAACACTACTGTAAAATGAGAAATCATTTAAACTCAAACACCTTATAATGCAGTAATTCTTCTTAGTGTACTCTAATTTTGTACATTACCTGATGATGGCACAGTTTCTTATATACATAATAAACATTCTTATTGATCAACAGTATTTTGTTTATTACTGTTTATTATAACAATGGTATGAATAAAGATACAAATAAAGTTAAAAATTATTTATCTTTACACCATGAGCTAAGCTTTCTTGTGAATGTTTGCTGTGGTTACGAATAAGATAAACATGTTGGCTTGGTCCCTTTAACACCGCTACTATGGCCACTATATTAACGAAGATAGCGCTGTAGATACTACAGATTGTACAACAGTTACAGTGCATTACAGTGTACAAATGCACCAAATTATTCTGAACACTATCCAAGACTTAAGATTAAAATTTACAACCTCCATTCATTTGAGACTAAATGGCTCATTTTTAAGCAAATTATTAAATCAGTCAATAAAAAAAATAAACCTCTATGCAGATAATTTCCAGGTAAAGCTTAGGCAGTTGTGGTGTGGAAACAGTTCACCAATTACAAACCTTTGTGGGCTAGTGGCAGTAAGTACAAACCACTGTGTAAACTTATGACTGACATGGGGTCATATGGGGTTAAAATCTGTGACAACAGTTCCTACTTTGTCATTGTGTGTACGGTCAGGCTCCTCAGATGTGTATGTACACGTAACTGATGGCATGCCACACAGTTGTGAACAAATGCTTTGTACAGTTCGCCTATTATTACTAATGCCAAAAAATTAAAACTCAAAAAGGATATGATGGAGTAGATATGTAGCTGGAATCAGAAATTTTTGTAAAGAAATTGGCTGGAAAGTTACAAAGGACAAAGTTACAAGAACTTGTATGTGGCCTTCTTCATGTTACACTGGATAAAATCCCCAAGTCGTCCAACTTAAAGCCATCACTGACCATCATCAGAAGCATGCACATCTCTCAGCTGACGCCAATAATTTAAATCCCTGAGGTTGTTCCCAAAGACATGATGTACATTTCTCTGAACGAAAGACCTCTATGCCACTTTATTTTTGTGAAGACTGTATGTTTATCCATGCTTCAAACTGTATCATGCAACATGTCAAGAATTTTTACACAGCTAAAACTGACTTGATAGTAGAGCATCCTTCTGTATAAAAACCATAGTGTGTACTTAAATCTATAAACACTCAGTCATAATGAAGTTGAACCATCTGGATTATATAAGTGTTTCTCAACCTTTGTGAGATTGCAGCCCAGTAAATTATTATTTTATAAGATGAGGGCCCAGTCCCAACAAATTTACTCATAAATACTTTTCCATTTTTTTTAAGTTCATACATTAAACTAACATACATATTAATAATTAATTATGGCATAATCATAAAGAGTATTAGTACACTTACATACATGGTGTGGCATGTTGACAAATATAAAATTACATTCAAATTAGTTATCAATCACTGGACTAATGAAATCTTGTAGCATATTGTAGTTTCCTCAGCACAACATCTGGGTCTGAGTTTTTTGACACATTTCTCCTCAGAATATTTCCACTATGAAACATTTATTCATGAAAATTGCTTAGAAAACCAAAATGACAAATTCCAAGAGAACCTCTTGTGGCCCGGTATAATTGATGCCAGGGCCTGGTACCTGGCTGTGGCCCGGCAGTTGAGAAACACTGGATTATATTGTGATTCTCTGTATGAAGAAGACTGCAACAGGCCCCCAAGTGTCGTATTTTATACTTAGAACAAAAAATGAAAGACGTAAGCTACGAGTAAAGATACAGGAATTATACATTTAACTAAAGGGTTTAAAATAACTCACAACAATTTTTTTCTGTAATTAGATGACTTAGTAAATAATTGAAATATGAATATTTTAACAAATTGTGACACGTCTGCATATCAACAAGTATTTTAAGTCCATTCAGTTTGATACACAGCAGCTATTTAAATTATTCATATTGTTACTGCCAATATATGCCTAACTACTCCATCCACAAGGATCAATATGGATCTTACTAGAAATGCATCCACTGTACCAAAATGAAAAATTCTTAAGTCTATTAATTATTTATGGTTTACCCATGAATGCTGATAGCAAAAGAGCGGTGTGAATTAACATGAATAACTGATAAACTGGAAATAATGTGAAAGAAAGTGGTCATTGTCACATCTAAGGTACTATCCTGCTTTGTCTGATATCAAAGAAAACTACAAGAAATCTCAGTCATAATGGTTAGTCTCTGGGCAAAGAACTGAATCCAGGACATTTGAAAAAATATGAAACAGGAGTGCTACCCATTTGACTGCAGTGTCTGGTAGTTATCTTTGTCCCTATGCAGCATTACATCAAGGCAAACATGGAATGAAAATGTAGCCTGAAGTATTATTTTACTTCACATCAATGTTGAAATGACCTACAATGATATTGCAAACACATGTAAAAAACATCCAAAGAATCTTACTTCATTTTAAGACATTGTGCATAATCTCTATTTTATTCCCCACAAAATGCCATTTATTTCATAACTGTATCTTTTTATGTTCCAATAAAACTCTGGTTTTTCATAAACTATATGCAAAAATTTAAATACCAACCCAGTTGTTTAATGGTTAGATGGAATGCATGGTGATTAGCTTCATCCTTCTGGGCCAAAAAATTTCTGCCTGCACACTATCCACTACCTCCAAGAATAACATTCAAAGAATATGGAAAATTATGCCAAAATTCTAATTTGCAATATTAGGAAAATATTTTACCAAACAAACCATATCACACAAAAACACAAATAAAAATGTAAGTCACACAAAATATTTTGAAACTTACATTAGAGAGCTAATATGTGGGATACTAGCAGAACCAATCCTAAATAGTGATAACCATCTTTCACTTACTGCAAATATATTTCATTCTGAAATTCAGCTGCACACATTAATTTGGGATGATTATATGACTACACAGATACATACAGCCCCAGAAGAAATAATATTTGAAAGCTCACAAACACAGAAAAGGGGATGCAATTACATCCCATCTAACTAAAGCCATTTCCAATTTTTCATTTAACAACTCTGAAATAAGATATATTTATAAGTAAACACAACAATGTAATCATACATCAACCTTTACTTATGCCTTCCTTTCTTCTTGAGGCTAATGCACATCAGGCTATGCTGTATCACAGATGCCAATACAGTTACAGAAATTCATATCACAATTGCTAACACAGATAAAACTCACAAAATATCATCAACGAAGGTCAGGCCTGTGGGTTTTATATCAGTGACAGAAACTCAAACTGTGACTGCCAGCATACATAAATATTAGTCTGTGAAGTTTGATTTTAGTGACACACTAAAGCCATGGTTGCCATTTAGCGTAGATACAAAAAAAACGAAATGCACTTGTTGTAAAAAATTTCAATTCTTTTATTAGTGACAAATTCAATCGACGCTGTCAACTGTCACTCCATCTACTCTCACTATTTATATTGGGAGTACACTTTTGATTATAGAATGTATTAAATCAGACACAATAAACTGTGACATATAATTCATGTTCACTCATAACTACTGCCTTTGTTGCATAAATAACAGTACTTCGAAGTAAAACTGACTGAAGAATGGTAAACAGTTAAGTGTAAAGGGGATATCTGTCCCAAGTGCATCTCCAAACTTATTTTTTAAATATAACTATGGCAATATACACTTACATTCCGGCAAAGAACTGTAATATTGTACAAAATGAAGCTGATGTGGCGATTATGTCTCTAAATCCTTCCATTGCGAATTATCAGACCGTGGATTTTGTATTAGCAGTAAAAAAGAAACTGACGATACATGAAGATGCAGCAACTAAGAACAGGTCAGTCCAACATACATTACAAATCGTACTCCACTGGGCACTTCTTAATTCCTAAAATAATGTCATGCACACGCTCAAAATTGTTTCCTTACACACGTCAAGAAATTCTGTGTCACGACACCGCCGTTTACATACTTAGCGCACTAGTATTTTTTTGTACAGAATCCCAAACATCAAAACAGATATTTGCTGTAAAGCTTATCGTGTTTTAATGACAGTCCTAAAATAATGTACGTATAACCTTCAAAGATCAAACTTACTCGGCATACACTCACCGGCATCACATATCATGCCAGCTCACAGACAGTTGCAATCACAGATTATCTGCTGCAATCACAACTTAATTACATAGAACTAACCGCGACCGTGACAGTATCTACAATGGATCAGTGTTGCGACTAATCCGTGGCAACATGGCTACTTGTGCTGCCACGTAGTTCGCTCTGTTTTAATGATACACATAGAAGTGTACTTTCTAAACCGCAGAGGAGAACAGTGAGCAGCACTCATAAATAAAAAATTAATATTGAGCTGCATAAAATAAATACTCGCCACAAATTGGATTTACATGTTCCTTCAGTGAACTTAACTAAAGTTCAAAAAGAAGTTTACTATTCAGGTGTCACATTATTCAACGCCCTACCTCTTGGTATCAAGAAAGTAGCGCATAATACCAATAAATTTAAACATAAATTGAAAAAGTGTCTTTTAAAAAACTCGTTTTATTCTGTTGAAGAGTATATGGATAGAGATGCTACATAGGATATTGGTGTTCTCCAGTAATTAATCGTTATATATTAATAAAGTTAATTACCTTATTTACATTTTAATAACATGATTGTGCTGACACAAAAATATGTATAATACCCGTTTTTTAATTTTGGATTTTAATTTAATGTTTATCAGTTCTTTTATACATGTATTTATTTGTGTCAAGACATGTTATATAATGTGTTAATCTAACTTACAAATTCCACTCCTAAAGGGCATGTACCAAAATGGATCTATGAATGCAAATTAATGAATGAATATATGTACACCCTACGTTTTAGACAATTCACTTCTACATATATAATAAAAAAACATATAGTACCAAAATATTTCACACCGTGAATATACACATTTACAAGAAGAACTGACGTACACACCATCTATGTATCAAACATTTATTCATTCAGCCAAAAAAAAAAATACACTTATGCTGCTGATACAATAGGTACCTACACGACATACTCTATTCAACACTACACTATATGTAAAATACACAAAAACCGAACACCCACATGAAAAATATTACACATAAATTTCACCAAAAAGACTTTTGTAACACCAAGAAGTTTCATGAGATAAGATAGCCCAAACTAAAACAGTTCCATTTATATCATGTTGTATTAATTTTAAAGATTTTGTGTATTTATATATTTTATTGTATTTGATATTTTAACAACTTACAGGTAATTTATAAATAAATGTAAACGAAATCTCGTCTTTTATGGCATTGCAATATATATACACTCTCATAAGTTAACCCTGAAGATGGCTGTAAAAAGCCGAAACATGTAGGTGAAAGCTGTAAATTATATTATTATTTTTAAAAGATTGTATTAGACTATACTATCATTCAATTAGCAGTGGCATGTAATACTACATACACAGTAATGAATCTACCCTATAAAATTTTCACATAATAATACGCGCCTTAATTGAGCACCTTAACATAACCTAAAATCAGTGAGCAAAGAACTCCCCAAAGCTGCAATATCTCTCACTTCAAGATTGATTCTAATAACATAACCATATTTATTATTACTATTTTATGTTTAAAAAAAGGCATCTCTTATCATTTTATAGTACATTTGCTACTAATTTCCTCCCATCATCATCATCATCATATATCTGTCACGGAGTTGGGCTGCTTGTTGACCTGTTCCTCCGTGGTATTTCAAACATAGTTGTATTACCTGAAGACGGCCAGGTTGGCTGAAACGTTGGAATTTACACAATATCTGAAAAAAATAATTTTGTTGTGACTGACAGTTTACTTCTTTACACTTTGTACATTATGACGATGGGATGATTAGAATAGAGGTTAACTATAATGAACATTTGGATTAAATAAGAGTTGGATAATTTACACCACCTACAAAACTATCAACTTCTCGTGAAAAACCTGTTATTCGTTATCTGCTGTGTTGGAGATAAAAACACAGAGAATTTCTTCTTCACCCTTGACAATGAGATCAGAAATGCTATTTGGTTCTTTTGGTAAAAATTTCCATCCTGTCTTACATTGTCCTGATATGAATTTCTTAGTGTTACACACCATGTTCACAGCATAATAATACAGTCACATAGTGCTGGAATTAATCGTAAATAAATGCAGTATTTCATAGTGAGTTATGTGAAACCATTGCAACATTATACATGTTTTGATAGTATTTTTAGGTGCATTTGCAAAATTACGAAAAGAAACTAGTACCTTTGTCAGGTCTGTCTGCCCATCCATCCATCTGTATGGAACAACTAGGCTTCTTCAGGATAGATTTTCATGAAATTTGACGCTTGAGAATTTTTAGGAAATCTGTCCAGAAAATTCAAAGTTTAATTTTAACTGGATGAGAATAACAGGTACTTTACATGAAGACCAATATACATTTTTCATCATATCTCACTCAGTTCTTCTTAGAATAAGAAATATTTTGGACAAACATGGTAGAGAAAATCAAAACACACATTTTATGTTCAAAAACATTTTTAAAAAAAATTGTGCTATTTGAGATAATATGGAAATTAACATAGAGCTGGACAGGCCACAGTTGACAATATGGTGCATGATAACTAATGCTGCAAACACTTGCTCAGAATAGGCTTATATAATACTTATTGGTTTGGCACTGCAAAAATGGTTGCATGAATGCACCTCAATGTCACGTTATATGTACATTGCCCACCCTGTTGATATTCTGAAGCTGTATTTTTAAGTTCTGCATTTTGATACTTCATGTTAGCATACCAGTCCCTAGCCACACACAATAATTTTGTCAGCCATTATATTTGTTTTATGGATCCATTTATTAGTCTCTTGACTTCCACGCCCAGAGATCTGCATTTACTGTTGCTATAACAGCATCACAACTGCCTGTTGAGCCTTAATCTTGCCAAATGTGGTGTTAACCCACACATGTGATAAGGGATTGCTATGTGTAGTTACATTTAGGATCCATGTACACCAAGGCCTTGTTCCATAACCTAGTTGTGTTCCTGAAAAAGTGGGCATAAATTAAAAATGATATTTCTGTAAGAAAAAGAAAGAAATAAATTCAAATAAACCAGCCAGAGGGCATCAAACCAAAAATGAGCATGTAAATTAAGAAGAGGTGTAAAACTGGTAATGGGGCATTAAAGCAGAAAGATGTAAAAGAAGTGGGCCTAAAACAAATCCTTGGTGTACAAGTATTTTGAATGCCTGTGATAAAAGCTATTTTGTCTTGTTCAGATGAACCAGAATGCACTGCATAGTCACTATGGCATGTAAAAATTTAAGTGTTGCTGTTGATACGATCATAGTAAATTACATCTTTACGAAGGACTTTTTCTGACAGCTCCATTTGTTAAAATAATCCAGTTTTGAGTCATGTATTTCACATTCACTATCTTATAATTCTGTATGGTTTACAGTACAATCTGTTTTTAACTTCAGTAGATGAAAGTGAACTCTCACATCAGATTCTCAGGACAGTATAGGATGTAATATGATTTAAGGAATATTCTGCAATTTATTACACTTTTTGTCTGTCATCAAAACACCTAATGACACCTACAATGGCTGACTGAATTACTGACTCCTCAACCTGTGCACCCATGCACACATATACATACAGAATAAATCACCATACTTATACATACTTTATTCCCCAAATGGCATGGAATTTGCAGATTATGTAGAAATTCAGTTGATTTTCCAACACACCCTTTTAATAGGTTATTTCATACAACATAACAAGGAATCAAAGTGAATCATAAAACTCAAAAGCAAAATGAATTTTATAAAGTCCAAGGCATTCATTTTGGTGACAGTGAAGATTACCATTTTCTGGGATTTCATGTCGTGTGGTCTGGAAGAAGTGCACTTCTCAAGGACATGCTGCCTCCATCATCAGGGCAGGAAATGATATTTCCCAAACCACATAAAGTGGTGCAGTCTTCAGGATAGAAGCCTTGCTCAAGAGATGGCAGAAGGTGAAGTCAATATACAAGACCTTCTTTTTTACATTATATTCTAACATAGGAATATGAGTATGCCTAGCTATATACTTGTATAGGGCTCCCCCCCCCCCCTCCGCTTGACAGATAAGTGCCAGCCCCACACTCTGCCTCATGCTCTACCGGTATTGCATCATAAGCACTGTGTCGGGGAGGCTTAATATTTGATGACTAGGCTAGTGATCATAGTGATAATAATCTTTAGAAAGTCTAATGAAATCCCACTAGGGTGTTCAGACTGGCATTCATCAACCAAGCATTATGAGAAACACTCTATCAAGATGCTGCAATCCCAGAATATAATTGTGCACACAGCAGATAAGCATATTGCATGTGATATAATTAGGGGTGCTCAACGTTATGTATGAAAATAATAGACAGGATTATGACACAGATATTAGAAACATGGACATGTTACTGAGTTTATCTCATTATTATTGAATCACATCACAGAAATAAGGCCAATTACCACCAGAGTTGGTAAGTTATCAGACTACACTTTCAACTGAATGCCATGTGATATGTATCACAAGATATGGGCACTGACTACTGTGTGTGCAATGCTGTCATACTAGGTTAACCTGAATAACAATACTGTCCTATTCCATACATAATAGAAATATACACAACCACCACTACATATGTGGTGATGTGTGATCAGATGACAATTGAATCCCTTCTTACACACAGGAATATTACTGTTACACATTACATATGTTTTGATGTCTTATCAGGTAACTATTCTGACTGAATACCTTCTTACGCACACCACAGGAGAATGGCGACTCCCTACTCTGAATGCGCTTTTATGTCTTTAGATGGCTCTTCTAACTGAACGCCTTATTACATACACCACACGAGTATGGCTACTGCCCACTATGTGTGTGCTGATGTCTGATCACATTACTCTTCTAACTGAATGCCTTATTACATACAGAACAGGAGTATGGCCGCTCCCCACTATGTGCTGATGTGTGATCAGATTACTCTTAAGACTGGACGCCTTTTTACATACACCACAGGAATATGGCCTCTCCCCACTATGTATGGGCTGATGTATGATCAGATAACTATTTGATTGAATGCTTTATTATATACACCACAAGAGTATGGCAGCTCCCCACTATGTATGTGCTGATGTCTATTCAGATTACTCTTCTCACTGAATGCCTTATTACAAACACCATAGGAGTATGGCCTCTCCCTACTATGTATGCACAGATACATAGCAATTGGAAGGACTGTAGATGGGTACAACAGTGCCCAAATTTAAGGTAGCGTCCTGTGAGAAGGAACTATGAGTGGCCACCAGAAATTAGTCGGGAAATGTGAACGTGACTGTAGATGGAAACAACAGTGTCCATTTGTATATTATTCATATTCCATGCATAAATCACATGAATACAATACCAATACCAACAAATGCACAGTAGTATGCTGAGGTAGTTTAATTAAAGGTTATCTTCCAACATGTTTTGGCCACTTATGCAGCCACCTTCAGAGAGGCAAAAACCAAGAAAACAATTATAATTACAAAAGTGTCAGAACCGTTCCACTATTGAAAATAATCATATAATCTGAGAATAAATTCAATAGTTAAAAGGTAATTTTAAGAACAAGTTTAAAATATAGAGATAAAACATTGTTGTGAAGTATACCATCTTCTATTGGATGTTGGGCACAGGTGAAGTATAGTACACCATCCAAGCAAATTAGTTGTGATGTGCAGTGCCACTGACCTCCCAGAAGATGGCCACATAAGTGGCCAAAACATGTTGGAGGATACCCTGTAATTAAGCTACCTCAAAATACTGCTGTGCATTTGTTGGTATTGATACTGTTTTCAACAGTGTCCAAATTTAAGGTTGTATCCTGGTAGAGGGTGACCATAAGAAACAACAGCCAGGAAATGGGAATCTGGCAGCTCACAAATGCAAATCAGAACTTTCCAAATGAGTCAACTTGGTCAGTTCTTCAAACTGATCTTTACACAATTCCTGTTGTAACTGAGTTCTTACAATGCCAGTAGGTACACCAACTCAGTGACACTAGATGGGCTGCCTGTTGCTTCTGTGTGGCCCTCAAAATTACTACTGTAATTGAGTTCTGCAAAATCTTGTTTTGCTTTTGGGATAGGCATTTTGTTTTCAGCAACATTATGTTTACAAATTATCAGCCCCATTTGGTCATTTGTTACAGAAATAGAAATGGACCATCAGGTAGGATATTTGTAGAAATGCTATTACAAAAGCAAGTCAAAAAGTAAGGTTCCAAATATTTTTTATGTGAATATAAACATGTTACATTAAGACGTGGGTCACTATGGGCACATATTTTTGGAGACAGCTGCCTTATCTTTTGAGGCACTTAGCATAGCAGTGGGTGAACCATTCAAAACCATGGTGGTAAAATGTCTTGCAGACACAGCCATTGCTCGACTTCCTTGACGGCTTTGTCAGTTTGGCAGGCAAGACTTCTAAGGTGTTTTATCAATTTGGGGAACAAGCGGAAGTCTGATGGTGCCAATGACAACTATACAGAGGATGGGGAGGAATCTCCCAGTGTCATTTGCTCAAGAGGTGTCATTGTGGTGTGAGCAACGTGTGTGTGTGCGTGTGCGTGTGTGATATCAGGCTTCCGCTGCAAAGCAGATGAGAATCGCACTCTTCTGGGTTATTATGCAGTGAGTTGTGGTAATTTCTTACCGACATTTCGGGACAACCTATCAGTCTCATCTTTGGGGTTCAAGAATCCAAATGAATCCAAAATGGTTCTTAAACCCTGAAGATGGGATCAACAGCTTGTCCTGAAATGTTGGTAAGAAATTACCATAACTCACTGCGTAATAAACCAGAAGAGCACAGTTCTCAATGTGTGTGTGTGGTTGTACAATAAGTGTCTTGTGGCAAACAGCCTCTGTAAGTCCAGTTATTGTGCCTACCAGAAGAGCACAGTTCTCAACGTGTGTGTGGTTGTACAATAGGTGTCTTGTGGCAAACAGCCTCTGTAAGTCCAGTTATTGTGCCCTGACGAGGACCAGCATTGGTTGTTGCACCAATACGTGCAGAGTCAACCAAAATGGCCCCATGCTTGTCCAAAAAGACAACTGCCATCACCTTTACTGAGTTTTTT
>Ga0123352_10006640_pt1 | contig 17743 bp, 8 predicted proteins | sample TergutLab28metaG_FD_89700 | JGI IMG/M metagenome (GOLD analysis project Ga0123352, IMG submission 89700) | Labiotermes labralis P1 segment gut microbial communities from Petit-Saut dam, French Guiana - Lab288 P1 | ecosystem: Host-associated > Arthropoda: Insects > Digestive system > Gut ... | reverse complement strand
CTCTCAAGGCCGCTAGCATTGTCACGTGACATATCAGCTGTGCAGGTTGCAGTATTTGGAACCGCAAGAAGCCCCCACTTTTCTCTGGCCTTTATCTCCGTAACCGTTCAACTTTGGATACAGGTGTTTTGGGTTATATCGGTATACTCTAACATAAGGAACACCCTCCCGAAGTCTGGCACATTCCTCCTGGGACACCCTGTATATACACCTATGAATAAATGTCATACATAACCAAGAACTTGCATATTGTTACAAACCCCAACATTCCATATGAGTTACTACAAATTCTATAAATAAATTATTGTTGTGAGATCTCAGGTTTCATGGCAGCGCACATTATGACAAGTCTCCTGCAATGTGATACAGCAGTCTGGTGGACAGACACCAGCATTCAGTATGACAGTACCTACCGAAATGTATGACACCATATACCAAAAGACCACAATCTTATTGTGCAACGGTATTTTGATAGAGGGTATTCACTTTTCTTTCATCTAAACAATGCATGAGATCAAATTGTTCTCTGCTTTGTAATTAAGCTTCTGAAAAAAGGTCAAGTCATTTAAGAATGATTCACTCCATATAGCAAGTGAGTCATATACAATGTAAGGCAGCACATGGATATTTTTGAGGATAAATGATTTTCTTCTCAATTCTAATGAAGTGATGAAATAAATAAATAAAAACATAATAGAAGTGAAAAAACATTTACAAAATCTATACACAGACCACCTAAGGGAATGTGTTTGTACATCTGTTGCCTTTGTAACACCAACAACCCTCATACAAGCGCACACCCAACATAAAAGATACATGACAGGACACACCACATATTGTGGTACAATATAATATGAGGTTGTTGACCTGCTGGCACTACTGCCAAGTTTGGCACAGAAAGAATTATCCACTGGTCCAGGTTATTATGGGTTTTGTTCATCTGGAGCCACTCAGTATTTTGACAGTTCATAAAACCATAAATCTATTTCAAGAGATACACTTCAGCTCTTAATTCATATATTCACCCAAATACCAAGGGGTAAAGTCAGATTAAAAAACATAGATACAAGAAAACACAACACTGTATTATACTGTCTGAGTATTTTGTATCATTAAATATGAATCAAATTCAAGAAGACAGCAACAAAAATGAGTGCAGTTTGTTGCTCTCAAGAAAAAGTACCTAATAAATGAAGAAATATCTAACAAGTGTGCACCAAAAAGATAACTCACTGAAGCTCTCTGGGCAGTACTGGAGCAACCTGGATGAATGGCACCCTTGTTATTTATAAAGAGAAACTGATGTAATTTGTCACTGGGCAGGCAAATGAGTTGCCATCCCTGGCCTATAAAATGTTCAATTCTGTAAACTAGTTGCACTTAAACCATCATAGTAACATGATGTATAATATCAAATTAAAACTTAGAAACTAAGCAAATTAAATCATTCCCTAATTATTTCGCTAGTACAAAACTGTGGTTATATAACACAGAATATTAAATTGTTCCTGAAAAGGAGACCACTTCTGAATACAAATACCTGCTATTTAGTTGGAGAATACAAAGTGCTGCAAAATAAATAAATTATCCATATTAAAATACTATATATTCCTTCACTTTTGGAACATGACACAATTTAAAATACAACGAACTGCATCATAATTGGGTCACTGCATTTTTACAAATTATGAGAACTCCAGCATGCAACTTTTCACATACCTATGGCACCAAAAAATATCCTGTCCCATATCTTTAAACAAAACAAGTCAAAATAAATACTAAATTAGCCCAAACAAAATCATCTAACCATAAACCTACACAATTTTCCCTTAATTTACAGTATGTACATAACTACATATTCTTAAAAAATTCCTCTACGAGGTTACCATATTTCAAAACTATCTCCAAGCCTCCCCCCACACCAGATGAAGCACCCACATGACTAACCTGTATACAGGAGGTTATTGGTTGAAATCCATGCCCAGGAAAGAGAATAATTATGCTTTGTTGCAGTCACGCTCAGGTTCTGAAACTCAAGGTCAGTACATTGGTCTTAACCCTTCCCATACCGCAAATATTTATCATAACTCCGAAGGTTTATTTCACTTGTTTTTGGCAAAAATTTCACATTTCTTTGCATTTTCTTTTCCATTCATATCAGTCTGGTGAAAACAGAACAGCTACACCTGTCCTACAGAATCATTCCCTGGGACCAAAATAAGAACAACATAAATGAAGAGCTGACAGTGGAAAATACTGTATAAAGTAAGAGAAGGCAGAGGTGGTGATTGCAGAATATATTATAAAGAACATAGAAGAAAATATCATTCATAGAGTACATCACGCATGGTGAGTCAAAAGTCCAGAAATACACAAGTCTTTGTCTTCTACTGGTTAGTGCATCAGAGAGAGTTTGAGAGTGGAGCCTGTGAGATGTTAACAGCAAAATTTAATAAGAAACATCCAAGATCATCTGGCCATAAACAGTGCTGTAACACATCTTTTCATTGTGCAAAGTATCTATGCCACTCATGTTTCTGAAATTTCAACCCACAATGTATATGATACGAGAAAGGTATATAAGTTACAGTTCCCATAGTGGAGAACAAAAAATAATGTTAGATAAGACAGTAGTTTTAAAATTACTAGCTGCTCTCTATGGTTTCATTTAAAGTGACAATTCTTGTAGAAAATTCTAGTGCTGAATTCTGAAACTTCGTCCTTTTTTCTAAAACCGTGTAATTTTGTTAAGTGCAGTTCCTTAAACAAAGGCATAGTGGCAGCATGATGCCTACATTCATTCCCTGCCATTATGTTTGTTTATTAAAGGAATGTTCTAATCTTTAGCCTCACACAGTTTGTGGCATTTGGGCATTGCTTTGTATTAAAAAAGAAAAGTTTTTGGAAACAGAGAAGTTAGTGTCCAGATACGTCATTTGGGAATCTAACAGGGAAAAAATCTGACCCAACTGATAAGGTGCCTCCTTCCCTTTCTTAGACGTGACACCGTGCAGTCTAGTACAAATTTATCAATGTTTCGAAGGCAATCCTGAAGTTACCATTCCTCCAAAATTTTGGTAAATTTCTACTACATTACCAAGCACCACTTGTCAGAAGACAGTATTTTTCAGGATTAAAAGATGTTCTGACCAGCAGCCATCATGGTGTAGTGGCCAGGTAATGCTGAAATGCACCAACACAACCTTGCATGGTGACACACACAAGAAACCATTGTCAAGCTGCAACCTACTCGATGCCCTAGACGGTTACATATGAAGCTAAGAAACACCACAGCACATAAGTTGCATAAGCTAAAGTTTGCTACAAGCAAAGCATTACACCTTTTTTGGAAATGAAGAGAGAAACTACTTTCTCAGGCTCCCATGGTTGGCAGCACATTACTAGCCACATCACAGCACACATCACAGGTCCTGACTTCTGTCTAACAACTAGCTGCATGCAGCAGAATCCTGCTCGAGGAGCTAGCAGTTCCACAAGTAGTCACACAATTCCCCAAACTGCAGTGAACCCAAGGATACATTACCATGTTCACACAAGCCTGCCACTGGTCCCTGTCCTGAGCCAGATCAATCCAGTCCTCATCATACCATCATATTTTTAACATATACTTTAATAGTACACTCCCATCTATGCCTATGTCTTCCAAGTGGTCTCTTTCCCTTCAGTTTCCCTAAAAAAAACCCTGCCTGCATTTCTCTCCTACCCCATACACGTGACATGCACCACATGCCTCAGTCTGCTTGATCAGCTGGATTATATGTGATGATCAGTATAAATCACGAAGTTCCCCATTATTACATTTTCCCCAGTCTCCTGTCACTTCATCCACCTTAGGCCCCAATACCTTCCTCAGCACCACAATCTCAAACACCCTCAACCCAGTCTAGCTCACAACTCAAGGCATATTACACTCCCTCCATTGATAAAACATCATTAAATAACCACTTTCCTGTCAAACAAGACAGCATACTCATATCAAAATGCAAAACAGCCTTTAAAGATTAAATTTGACAGCTGGCAGTTCCACAAATACATATCACTCTCACACAACTTAAACATGACAAATACATAATAAACTCTACACGAGTAACATTACAATAAATGAATACATCACTTCCAATTACTGGCTATACGTCGTAAGATATCATGGTCAATATATTCTGTCCAGCCCAAGCCATCAACAACTACACATTCCTAACCTTCTTCATAGAGAAGTAATTCACTTAAGGCAAAGAGCATGCTTTTATGCATATTTTTGTAAAACACTGTAACTGAAGCAGTATGTGATGATATACTGTACTCACATGCAGATTTAACCTTCAAATGATCTGCATTTGCACATGTAAACACACATAAAAAAATCAACCCTATAAATTCATTCCATATATTTAGGCAAAAAGAAAGTTTGCTGCATTTTTACAATATGCCACGCTATCTCTGTTTTACTTTCCACAAAATGCTGCTTATTTCATAATTTTATCTTCTTCTGTTCAAATAATACTCATGTTTTTCATAAACCATTTGCTAGAATTTCAATACCAACCCAGTCATCTAAAGGTTAACAAAATGAAATTATTCTTTTGTAAAAATATGTGTAGTTACCATCATATATCCTGAGAGATTTAAGGATCTCATGGCAGTAAGTACCAAGAGTAGTCTTCTTTAAAGTGACACCACAAAGTTTGGTATCCAAGCACTATTTCAGCCTCCAACCTCAGGTCAGAACACTGATACCTTTTTACCACACTCCTACCCAAAAAATTGAAAAACCAGGTTTCTCTGAAATTGTTTGTGCACATCTACCACAGTGTCCAATCCCAGAAGAACCTAATCACGATCAAATATCTCCACTCACTGTATCAATTCTTTGGAATTATATGAACTTACAATTGTTACATGACATTATGCAAGCAGTTACTCACCTGCCTCTCACCAAAGAGGCCCAGGTTCTATCACATGCCAGTCTGTATGGGATTTGTGGTGAGCAAAGTGGCACAGGGATAAGTTGTTTTTCTCTCAGCATTTCGGTTTTCCCCCGTCAGCATCGCTACACCATGTTCCATACTCTTGTCATCTCTCAACAACACAATATAATCGTAGCAAATGAAGGAATAATTAAACAACACGAAAAATAATATTGGCAATCTTGATTTCAATGGCTGCCTCTAATTTTATAAAAAGGTTGAGTGTAGAATATTAATCTCCTGTTACAGCATTTTACTTCTATATGTACATTTTTAATGTATATGAAACATCTGGTGCCAGCATCAGATTGTTATTTAATCTAGTTCTCTGTAAGTAATTGTTTTAACTTACCAGATTTTTTAATGAATATTGAAGAAATAATCAAATGTAAAACAATATGTGTAATCACAAACATAACTTACGTCTCTAAACCAACAGAATGCACCAATCCTAAATTTTATGAAGGTTAATCAAATGCTACTTACAATGAAACCTGTATTTTATTATATTTAATAATTTTGTACTGCTTCTGTGTAAAATATCAGACAATTGAAAGTATACTAAGCTATTAATTTTGACAGTACATTAGAGACATAAGTACATTACAATTCTTTTTAGGCCACATCACCCCATTGTGTTTATCAGATTAACATCAGTTTTCACTTTCTGAACAAAACATCATGAATAATGTATATTAATTTATTTACTAATACATATTTTGGCCATCTATTATAGCCACCATCAGACAGTTTCATAATTACACAAGAGGAAGCAGTAGAAATGGACAGAATTTGTAACACACAACATCCAACCTAGCACATATATATATATATATACAGGATGGCATGGAGTTGACTGATACATTTCAAATTTGAATATTGCACCGGCGTGATAGCTTGACACGGTTGGAGGGAACAGGAATGGTAGAGGAGAGGACGCCATTTCATATGGTCAGTCGCAATGGAGCGTTGGAACATGCAACAACGTGTTACCTGTGTTCGTAGTTTTGGCGACACTGCTTGGCCTGTTCATTCGCCCGAACTTACCATACCAGATTTTTTCCTGTGGGGGTTCCTGAAAGACCGTGTGTTCTGGGGGCGTATCATGACTATTCAAGAACTCAAACAAGCCATTGTTGACGAAGTTGCGGCTATTGATGAGGACCTACGGAGGCGCGTGTCTGGCAACTTCCAGACATGCTTGCAACAACGCATTGATGTAAACAGAGGCTATCAGCCTGATGTTCAGAAAATAAGCTTGTAATCTGTGGGTAATAAATAGCATACTTGGACATATTTATATACAGTTTCGCTTATTTTTTCCTATTTCCATATATTATCTATGAGCATTTGAAATGTGTCAGTTGGCTCCGTGCCACCCTGTACATAAGACCAATATTCCACACACACTGCTGCTCCAAAAAGGCAGATTCAAAAAACTGGTTTATCATACAACACAGAAACAAGATTCAGGAGTTCATTACCCTTTTACTGACAACTCAGGGCATTTAGAAAAAAAAGGAATAACAAGTAATATGTAAACATTTCAACCAAACTCAACAAGAAAAAAATTATGCTACATACAGTAAGGATCTACAACAACTTACTACACTACAACACAGGTCATGTCCAAGAACGTTCATTGTGTTTATCGTGTCCACTACACATTTAAACATTTTGAAAATAAATCTCCTCAAATAATATAGCAGCATGTTCCGATTTTAACTAATTTTAATTACCAGTTATTAATATATCTGTATTATTCCACTACTTGCAATAGTAACTAACTGATAAATACTTTATACCCAATGTTTGTAAAGGTAAGGCATCATCTCAATATACTTCCTTTTATGTAACTGTGAAACTACCTGATGATGGTCATAATAGCTGACTGTAGTAACTAAACGAATACACAGTATTAATGGTGTTGTGTCATGCTGAGAGTGAAAACTGATACACTACATTTGTAATCATGGTGGGTCGCATGGGAAGTGCCCAATTCAGCTTGGAAGGACACTAAACAAAATGAAATGTAACTAAACTTTATGAAAGTCTTGTCTTTAATCAACAAGTCTACCCAACTAAGCAAGTACCATCTTTTCCTTATGCATTCTCTCAATGTGTCGAGCGACATGCATTTTCTGTTTGGCACGATATGGACAATACGGACACTGGAACTGTGGCTCCATGCCACACTCCCACTTCTCATGATTCCTGAGTGAGCTTTTAAGCTTGTAGCCTCGACCACATCGCGGACACATGAAGCTCTTAGGACTTTCATTTCCACGTGAAGATGCTAGTAATGAGGCAGAATGGGGCATGGCTCCCAGAAGCAAAGCAGGTACAGATGGATGTGCGGCCGACCATGTGTCCCAGTCGCTGACATTTCTTGAATGTGGTGAATTCCTGCTGCTACCTGAAACACGAAGCAGAAAAAGCTAATGTTAATATATGTCCTACAAGCGGAAAACAGCGTGCGGATTTTGGTGAAGATGCTTCCAAGAAAATTAGGGTTGTCCAGCCGATTCATGATTTGTGACAGTGTTTAGGTCTGCATTTTGAATATCACTCAACACACCCTGAATATCTATTCAGCATTTAGGCACACTTTAGAACATTTCACCCTTCATAATTAATTAGATAATTGAAGAAATAATGGCCTACATGACACCATATATTTGTACATTAATTTATAATAAGAATCTGTATGTTGTATGTTTCTTTTAGCACAGACATATCCTAATGCATGATCCTTTAATCTCAATTTATGTTTATTTATCTAACATTCTTATGCCTGAGAATTCATGTTAAATATGGGTTTGAACAGATTAATGGTAATTTTAAAAAGTGGAAAGTAATGTTACCATTTTTTTATGAGAGGAGAATAACTTTCAAAGTGCAATGTTCACTCCACACAAAAGGGGCCTGGGGAACTTTAACACTAGAGGCACCAAACCCTAATATCCATAAAAAGGTGAAGAGCATCTCATCAACTGCAATAGCGACAAGGTTAAATGCAACATTACTGGACCACTATGAATAATAAACTGGGAAGAATGTAGAAGAACATGGCAGTAACCTATCTGAAGTACAGTGCTAGTATTTGCTTGATCAGCCTGAGAAAAACCATAAAAATCCTGTTAACTTAGCCAATTTGTGTGTCAAGATTGGAACCAGAAATCCCCTGAAAAAAAAAAGCAGGAGTGATGATCACTACACTGCAACAATAGTAATATATTTCAAATATCACTAAATGCCTTGGTCAAGACAAATCTTACATGGATATCATTTTGTTACCAACTCCGTACATGTTTCAGCATAAGATGCTACCCTCAGGCAAATATCTGGATGTTTGCCTGTGGGTAGTATGTGATAAAAAAAAACACAGTAAGTTTGTGTTGTAAAATGACATCTACATAACAGCTGTACTGACTGGAACACGTCGTGTTATTTGAACAATACGACATGATACTAAAATATACAACACAAAGCACAGTTCAGATTCACCTGTGTTTATGTCAGGAGACGAGTTACGTAGCTTTACATGTAAGACGAATGGACAAATGCCTTTACTACATAAAACCAGCCCACAAAACTCTACAACACAATAAACACATGATGGTCTTAGTTATATGTTAAAGCCACGACTTACTTAAGCTTCTTACGGACGACAGCATTTTTTGTTCAACTTGTATGAAAGTTGGCTGAAGTTCAAATATATAATTGGTTACTTTCTGGTCATTAACAGTTTATATTTTAGGATGTCAGTTTATGAAGCATCTTCACCAACATGTAAGAACAAACACACAAAAATTGTTATCACCCTCGGTCTGTGAAGTCAAAAAAGGAGCAGCAAAGAGTTAATACTAATAAAATATTTACTGCATTACCTTAACAACATTCTTAGGTCAGCCTGAAAGGAGAGCATAGACATACAGCACTAAAAATAGCACACATACAGTCACAAACATTTGATAGGATTACTTTGTACCTATGGAGTAAATGTTTTGAAGAAGGTCAGTGGCCATAGACAAAGAAGGAAAGCTCATAATCTTCAGTACTATAGTTTGAAACTATTAGATGCAGAGAGAGTTAAAGCAGAACAAATGCACCTAAAGTACAGCTCTGTTATAAATACAATAAACTCTTTACACCACAGGAATATGAATAACAGGCTTACACCACCCTACACAAACATCATATTCCAGTCAGAAGCAAAACTTAATATGACAGTCTTTAGAAAAACACGATGTTCTGAACAGATTGTAAAGACAGTCCTCTCCTGAACTCAGTCTGACATTTGTGAAAAATCATATTTCTGTCTAACATCAAACTGAGTCTAACAATAAAAAAATTCATATGTTTTGTGTAAGAATTGATGGACCTCAACAAGGTTCCTGCATCAGACTGGAACACAATGTTCCCATTTCATGTCAGGCTGAAGCAAACAGTTTTCATATTCAAGAAGATCAGACCAGATCAGATGTCATGTTGAAATATGCAGATCCTTACAGATGCACAGTATAGAGGAAACACCACAGTAGAGGAAGTCTTGATAACCATGCACCATATCCAAGCTTACTGTACATCATATAGCTACCACTAGGGTACAAAACACAGTTGTCATCAATTTCAGTTTCTAAAAGGTGTTATGGCATCAGGTAGGATCTTTCATAAATGAGATGTATTACATCTCCCTCTTGTATACATAGTGATCATCTTAGGGCTCCCCAGCATTAACTGAGCTGCTCAAGGTCTCAAGTCAGACAATCTTTCTGCTAACTCAAGCCAAGGAGATGCAGGCTGCCAGAAGAACTAACAAACCTACAGCCATAATACATTACAAACAAAGCTCAGCCAGACTACAGCAACTGCTGGACACATAGGTCTCCTCTGTTGCCAAGCATGTGTTCCTGGCACCTCATGTGCTCAAATCCTTTCTCAGAAATAGCTTGCAAGGTGCATGAAGGATTTCTGAGGAGAATGTTTAAGCTTAGCACAAGCTGCATCCAGCTTCTTGCAAGCAGTTACTTGATGTTTTGATCCTTCCCTACCCCTCAATATTGATGAAATCAATGGCAGGCGTGTACATCCTACTGACAACTGCAGGCATTTCCAGCATATGCTGTTATATGATAAGTTTAATTCATAACGTGCTTGGCAGGTTTGTGGGTTCCACTAACAGATCATTTCTTCATCACACAATGTATGGGAGGATTGTCCAGTACTTCTTGAGTTGCTCATGATTTGCAGGATGCCCTAAGATATCTGAACCATAGCCTTTTATATGAGCACAAATTAGAATGCTTTAGTTTTACAAACAGAGGTACACTTCATAAGCTATGTACAGGAAACAGTGTAACAATGAGCATCTTCCACAGATTGTATGTCAAAGTCCCATTATGATCTGCAAAAACAAAACATCATGACACTTTCCCATCATTCATAGCAAAAAATGGGACTGAACCAGCAAATTCTCAAGTTCTGAAAACACTACGTGGCACTGCATAATCATGACATTTAAGGTACGGTTTACAGCAGGTATACCTATTTAAAACATAATTTGTTAGCCACCTATGAACAGCAATAACTATATGTATCACCGCATTTAACATCCAAAAACTGTGCATTGTACCCGCACAATGTATTTAATTGTTGCATATGATTATCGCTGCAAACAGTGATTATTTCTTTACACAGCATTTTATGAGCTGGTCTTTGTAATGGGCATGGTATTTTCTATGAGGCAGGAGAATTCTCAATTATCTAAATAAACTTCACGCTGAAATGGGTTTAAAAAAAAAAAAAAGGAAGTCACAACAGCTACTTTATTTTCTTCATAAAAAAACACTGGCAGAGCCTATATAAATCATGTGAAGCAGACTGTTAGAATATTAAATACATGGTCATAGACAGCTGACAAGGGATGATCCTCCAGCTTGCAGATGGACAGGCAGAAGACAGCTTCTCCCCATAAAAAAAATACATCATGACATAAAAATGTTACATAAAGCTTTGGATTTTGACATTTCTTTGGCAATGGAAAATTAAGCTCCACAAAGCAAGCCATCAAGTCAGTATGTGGTAGACAATACAACATAATTTCACTACCAAAAATCAAGCAGTAAATTATGTAGCAACAGTAAAATCATCCCACACTTCATAAAACAAAGTTAATGGCACTAAAACATCACAAAATAATGATATCGGTAGTACTGATCATGGTGCTTATGGTGAAGCCAATGATTATCACACAAAAAACGTCATAATAAAAACAAAATGCATAAAGCAAGAAAGAGTACTTAATGTCAGCAGCTACATAAACAGCAAGAAAATAACAGTCTCAGTGGATCTGATAACATGTGATGGACAGAATTTGAGGATTATAGTCTTCAGGGATGTGATGCTGTGTAGTTTGGTAGAGAGGCACTATCTACATGGTATCATATCCCAAGAGACAGAAACACAAACACCACCATCACAAGAACCTCAAATCTCACTGAGACAGTGTAAATAATGACAACAATAAATATAATGTTTTATTTTCATTCAAAAAGTCATATGCAGATTCCTAACACGTTACTGCAATAAATAACAAGTTGTAATCCTATATTCTGCAGTAAGGGTAGGCACAGTAAGGATTGGAAGGATCTCCAGACAGACATTTTGTTGAGTGTAAAGTATCTGAGCATTCAAAAATAAACTAAAGATGTCAGAACTCATATTTTCATTATATTTCATCATTCCATACTTCACATTCCAATAATCATACACAGCTCTGACATGGAATTACATAATGGAATTAAAAACCCAAAATACATGCTAGGCATAACCAATGATGAAAAATGTTACAGAGGTACTGTTAACAACTAAACATAACAGTATGAATCACATCACACTGTTGTCATAACTGTGCACTTTTATGACTACAATAGACTTTTTATCATACACATTTTATATAATTTCTCTACAAAGCTTATTTAAATTACATCTCTCATAAGATCATGTGTAAGGCCACCATCAATGTCACTAAATGTGCCAACAAAATAAATTCTCCTTGAAACAGTGACAAGAGGAAGAATAACACAGATTGAAAACATGTACATATTATTTCATCTGGTTACTGCATACTCGTGGTAATAAAGACAGACTTTTTTTGACACCTAACAACCCCTATAGGGGTCGTACCGCACCGCTAACCTCTAAACGTTGCATTTTATATATTTATTCAACAAATATAGGTACTGAATATTTTAAGCATGGTATATACTCTCCGTTCTTTTCTCTTCAAAATGCAGTTTGTTTCATAATTCTAACTTATTTGGTTCCTGTATTAATCACATTTTATATACAGGGTGTGCTAAAATTAAAAAAAAAAATAATTCCGACGCCAAACGGTTAAATAGACATTAATGCAAAGAACACCAAAATTTAATATGCACAAATTTGAACACAAAAACTGCAGGAAGAATGGCCACAGAGGTTACCATACCCCATGTCCCTTATTTTCTCCTCAGTGGCCACTTTAATTTGAACCTATTGCAGGAGCATCCCAGAGTCATGCCACAGTTCTTATTTATGGTCATTCCTGAAAGCACTAAAATTTCATATTAACAACTTTCGGAATTCAGTCAGGACTTGTTCTTAGAATTCGTGACTGTCCAAATGCTGATGATATTTTGTAAGTAAATCTTCACATCACAGCAAGTAATTATGGTCCCTCCTCTACACGAAGGGAGTGTTATGCAATGACGAGGTTGTCACACAAGCAGTGAAAGCACCTGCACTTGGCATGGTCCATTTTGTGGTTTTAAAGAGTTACATACTGAAGGTTTAACACTAGTTATACTGCCACGTGAACATAAAAACTTTGAATACCATTACAAATATGGTCTCCTGCGATGAGACACTACACAGTCTGGTAGCAATATCAGTGTAACAAAGAATAAAGAATACATGTTCAACAGCAGATTCCTTCAAAACATTGGTATTTCTACCTGACTACATAGTGGCACATAACAGAAGACCATTAAATTAACATTCACAATTAGCAACCTAAAATTCAATATACTGGACTGCCATGATCCAGTAATACATCAGTTAAACCAAAATATTTTACACGGTTTCCACAGATGCCATTTTCCTAATACAGGGACATTATTTTATCTGACAATTCACATCATCCTTCACTCAGATCATTTCACAGGATGGCAGTGAGTGCAGTGCCCACCACAACTTAAATTTGCTGCTGGTCTGGTCACACATGTTTCAGTTCACTGTACTGCAGTTAATGTTACCCTTTAACTCACTGTACATAAAGGTGACAGAAATTTTGATAATATACATCACCCATAAAATATATACACATAACTAGGTTACATTGTACAACAAATTTCACTTATCCACATACAGGAGACTACTCCTACATGTCTTAGCTATAAGAAACAGAAAAAAACAGGTTGGAGTAGTCTACTATACATGTAAATAAGTGGAATTTGTTACACAATTTGTTGGCAATAACACTTATTTGTGATTGAAATTGTTTACTCTTGGCTCACAGACATGTGTGACACATAACCAAAAACATGCTGCTCACAATATATCAAGGTTTTGTAAGTTAAGCAAGCAGGCAGAAGTGACAAGTGACTGAAGTCACAAAAACAGGCCCACATATCACTTACACACTACCTCTATAAACACTTCACATATCTGAAACATTTATAACTGCATAAAAGATGCAGAAGAACCCATACTTAATGGTGTATGTCTTGTTCCCATTTTGCAAGTTGTCTCAGCTGCTATGTTTTTATAATGCCTGGAAAGTAGATATATGAAGCAAGGGGCATCTCTAACCTACATACGTTCATATTTAGTTTCAAGAAAACTTGGCAGTTACAGTTTATATTATTTAAAGAAACAGGGATAGCCACATGCAGCATTAGGAATCATGTTTCTCCAAGACCCTTCTAAGTGGAGTAAACTGCATTACATTAACTGTTTTTTGCTGAGTATGCAGTAACCAGAATACATCTAACATTGTCATGTACCTATACACATTACAGCAGGTGATACATTGTTTTAACACTAGAATGTAAAATAAAAATAATAAATTCTTTGAAGTACACAAGTGGCACAAAATTAAGTAGCATGCAGTACTCAAAAAAAAATTATTTATGAAACATAAGTACCTTCACTGTTTAATATAAACAACATCGAAATACACATATTAAATGTACACCTGCCAACAACAAACTAAGAATTCCCACACAACTTCTATGTTGGCATCAGTTGAAAAAGAGACCATAGTAAGACACTTAAGCACTGCTGGCATTTCTATTGGAATCCAGGATACAGGAAACACACACACATTCGTCCATCATAGAGAAACAATTTGAAACACAAACTCATATGCCATTACAAGCAAACAAAAATCATCACTCAATTTGTTGACATATGTATAGCTTATTTAACAATGTTAATGGCCACTGTGGGGTTCATTCCCTTGGGGTATAATGGATAGGGCATGTAGCTGCCCAATCACCTCAAATTAGTGCTAAGGTTTAAAATGACTGGAGCTGTATCACCTGCCTTCGTGGCAGGCACAGGGGCAACTTCATTTTTTCTTCATGACAATGTTGGTATCTCAGGCTGTACAGTGCCCAGATCATCAAATGGTTAGTAAATGATGAATTGTAAAATATAAGAATGGAAGTATCTGTAGCCTCTTCTGAGGTACTGTCCTAACAAATGCCTGGAGGGGCTTGTGAAAACATCAGTCATCAGGAAGGCCAGCCTCGAGATATGAACCCATAACCTTATGGGGGGGGGGGATTCATTGGAAGGTACTATGTTTAAACCCAGAGGACAGCTGAATTTTAGTGTTTAATGGTTACCAACACATAAATGGTCCCCATACCCTAAAATGCAAAACTGGAATAAGTACCAATTCATTGGGAATTCTTCAAAGTACAGGCCATTGGTAGATATATTAAGTTACAATGGGTTATTCATGTCACAAACAGTTTATGTCTCCTTCTGTGTGTTTCTTGTAATTTTCTCTAGTAAGAACGGGTATCCCCACCCTTCATAACAGTCCCATTACTCCAAATCGCGTGACCATGCATCATGATAAATTCTTATAATAAAACCAACTAGATGCACTAATTTCTCAAATTTATTTCTGGAATTAAACTCCACATGTTTCGGACAGTTCCTCTGTCCATCGTCAGGAGTTTTTCACTGCACACACAGCAAACCTGTATTACATATACAACTGCTGTGTGTACAGTGAAAAACTCCTGACGATGGACAGAGGAACTGTCCGAAACACGTGGAGTTTAATTCCAAAACCAGATTTGAGAAATCAGTGCACCTAGTTGGTTTTATTATAAGAATCCATTACTCCATATCATGTAACTGAAATATGTATTACTCTTTCAGTTTCAATGCCCTCAATTTTAATTAAAATATAAATAATTTAATTAAGTTAAATACCATTCATTTTATATATTTAAAAATCAACTTCTTAGTTTCAGACAAATTTCATTATACTTTTGAAACCATAAGAACAAATTAAAATAGGTCAAATAAAATTGCATTAGAACAAAAACTTAATATGTCAAAACAGCACACACTGGGAAATACTAGACGCCAAACAATACGCAGTGAATTACATTGGCTTTAATATCATAGAGTGTTTGTTATGATTTACATGCACAGAGTGAAATCATTACTGCAAAGACACAATTATTATACATTTATAATAAATGCAGACTTTCAAATATATTATTTGAGTTCAATGTCGAATAATACATTACTACTGAAAAAATTGAAGTAATTTGTCAAAGTTCTTAACTTCCCCTTATAAAAGGTTCCACTCTGTTAAATCTTCATGGCCGAAAATAATGTTGGTATTACAAAGAATCTTAAGTTGCAACAACAGAACTTAACTCTCAGAAATGGTAGGACGGAACCAGTTCCGTCCTGATCCTGCTCGCGAGCTGTCAGCAAACCTGTATGACATATACCACTGCTGCATGTAAAGTGAAAAACTCCTGATGATGGACAGAGGAACTGTCCGAAACATGTAGATTTTTATTCCAAAAATAAATTTGAGAAATTAGTGCATCTAGTTGGTTTTATTATAAGAATCTATCATGATGCACGGTCACCTGAACGTCAAAGGCGTTTTATCAGTCTGATTACCGAATGCAAGGTTGCTACTTTCTCAACAACAACAAAAAAAACCCTACAACAAAAGTACATAAATTTAAATAACAGAAGAGAATTGCCCTTAGTATTACTGCTATTGTTTATTCCTGTCTCTTAAACAACAACCACAACAGTGCAGTCTGCCAGATTATAACTACATGAAACAAATACACAGGAGACACATATCCCTACAACACAAAACTACACTGCTGCAGTAACCCTGTACATCAAGCATCTACTGACCCATGATCGGACAGGTAAAAGCTCAAAGTCACATGTCTAGTTCCAGACAATATGTCCACTGTAAGCTTATGGGGAATAATATGCAACTAAGCAAATTAATATGCAAACTGGACAAGAAACTACCATCTATTACTGATATCTCATTTGCTGCTTTTCTGTGTAGTACATTGCACTAATACACTAAGATCCACCTGTATGACCTCACAGATGTTGCATGGTTTTATCACTGAACTTCTGACAGTAATTTAGAACACCGATTTTCTTCTTTGAATATTATGCAGTGTAATATTACAGTATGTAATGTCAAGAAAAAATTTGAAAAAATGTAGTAAACCCTCACTAATGCACATCCCATTAATCTTGATATCACATTATCTGGTAAGGACTATGCCAGTACAGCATGGTCACACCGTACCAGCCTTTTGACATCTGTAGGGTGAAGATCTCTTGTGCAGTCATCCTGAAACGACACTCTCCTGCCCTGAATGTGTTTCAAACATGAATGATGGCAGCTGCTACCAGCATAAAAGCACAGAATCTTCTGAACCATGCACAGAAATCATGAGAGTGGTTCAACACGACTGCTCAAGTACAGGAATTTTATTATGTATTATAACTATTAGCAATTAACTACCACTTCAAGACTCAGTTATCATCGAATCCAGACCAACCACCATGTCTTGAGAGTAGAAACGAGTGAGATTTCATTGTATTGTAAGAAAAATTTCTTAATACCAAATCACAAAGACAAATATACAAATAATTTTTGTTCTAAGTTTTATTCTACCCCAATGAAAGGTTCATGAAGTTCTGTAAAATATCTTCAATATCTTAAAGAGAACTCCTGGTATAACTTTGCAACATTCTAAAAATATTATCATTATGGTCTTATAAATACACTGTTTGTACCACATGAAAATCATGCATTTAAAACATTATGGGCATTCACTTACGAAATTATGAAAACTCGACTTCTCTCTGACTATGGCTTTGATGTAAACGCAAGTCCCATTTGCTAACTCCATAAGTACAATCACCGTATTACTATGTAAAACAGATTCAGATTTTGCTATTTCACTAAGAGACCACAGTGAATGTAAAAAGGTAAAGCAGTCCCATTACAGGCCTGGACAGGCCCAGAGGGTTCTTAGGAAGTTAAGGTTCCCAGATTTCGTGACAATGGCACAGGATGGTGGTAGGTTGTCAGCCTTACGCACCGGCCGCCTTTACCCCTAGGAAATACTCCTGGTACTCATTTCTGTTAGAGGCTGAGTCGACCCCAGGGCCATAGTGCGATCGGAAGG
>Ga0123352_10006639_pt1 | contig 17744 bp, 13 predicted proteins | sample TergutLab28metaG_FD_89700 | JGI IMG/M metagenome (GOLD analysis project Ga0123352, IMG submission 89700) | Labiotermes labralis P1 segment gut microbial communities from Petit-Saut dam, French Guiana - Lab288 P1 | ecosystem: Host-associated > Arthropoda: Insects > Digestive system > Gut ... | reverse complement strand
GGTCAATAGCATTAATGTGCAAAACCCTTAAGACTGAATTTCACCCACATGAAATTCATCCCCACGCCCAAGTAGAGTATGGCTGTTACTGTGGCAATTTTAATGAAACTCATAATGGGCCATTAAAGTTTTGTGGACATATGTACTAAATTTTATTAAAATTGAACAAAAAAAAATATAGAAAAATAGGCATAATTGTATAATACCCTTATGTAAAATACACCTTTCTGTGCACTTATTATCACTAAACTCACATATGCTCAACAGCACGATATGACAGCTCTCTCCACCAAATTTTTTCCAGCCTTGGTGAAAACATAGATGATAATGTTAAAATTATACTTATGCCCTTAGTTAAAGTATGCCTTTCACTGCACTGATTTCAGCCTCGTCTAATAGTCTCTTTAGACATCTTCCAAGTCGAATTTATCCATTTGGCATACTGTTATTTTTCATTCCTGTTACATGTCGGGGCCAAATTGATTTGTATCTTCTTAGTTTCTCATCAATTGGTTCTCCTTTCAACCCTTCCAAAATTTCTTCATTCCTTTTGTGGTCAGATTGGATGTAGCTGGCTGTTCTTCTGAAAAATTTATTCTCAATTGATATCAGTCTTTTTTTTAAATCATTTCCTCTGAGGGTCCTAATTTCACTTCCATGTAAAAGAATAGGTAGAGCCAGTGCATTATATACTTTTATTCTTTAAAATTTCTGGACAGAATTGGTTTAAAAATTATTTCAGAACCATTAATCTGTAAGGGGTATCATAAATACGTTTTACTAGCAGCATTGCCTGTTCAGTATCGCACACGTCAGACATGTTCCTGTTGCTCTTACAGAAATGCCATGTGTCCACAATCTATTAAAAATTGAAATTTGGCATTAGGGAAGGTGTCCACAGATCCCCTGGAAACCCTCTTTGCAGCCCAAAGAACAGTTTGAGAACCACTGCTTTAGGTGATATGGTTCAGACCACTGTTTCTCAATTATGCTGGTGCCAGGGATACCTTACAAAGTCTAATTCTGCAGACCCTGTACCCAAAATTATCTCAGCCTGTAAACGCTCTAAGTGTAATATCTGGTTGCTTTTCAGGTTGGAATCTTCAGAAGCACATACATAAACTGTAAAAAACCTTCATCAAATCAGTGCAAAAATTGTTTCAAACTCAATTTCCCTACCACTAATGACATTGAGCTAAGATGATTAGTAAAAGCCTAAAGAGTAAGGGAACTTTGTTCTGCTGAGTGGAATCTACTCAACTTGCAGATCTCTGGTTGAGAAAAAATTGGTTTAGAACTTGACATAACTTCTATAAATTCCAGTGAGTGTACGGCAAACATAATTTGTACAGCTGTTACCAGTGTCAAGCATCATTATGTAATTTATCACCACAGTAGCCAGATGGGCCAGGACAGTGTAATTGGTATTCTGCTCACTACAGGTTGGATGGTCCTGGGGTCAAATCCTGGTGGGGGGGTGAGATTTTCCACACCCATCAAGACCAGACCTGGGGCCCACCCAAATGTCTGTACAATGGGTACTGGGGTCATTCCCGGGGGTAAAGCAGCTGGGGCATGAGGTTAACCACCCAGCCCCCACCTAGTGCTGAGGTTAAAAAAAAAAGAGTACAGCTATACCTGTACCACCTCTCTGTGCCTTCATGGTAGGTTGTAGGATGAACTTTACATTTGTAGCCACTTGTGCCAATCATGATTAGAACCGTAGTAAAGTTTTACACATTTGTGAGCCTTTATACAATAAATATCCTATCTTTCTTTCTTTCCAGAATGTCAACAACAGGAGAAATAATATTGAAGACAATGAGCGATTACTGGGTTGTGGGCAAATTGTCAAATCTCCGAGAGTTTTATGTTGTCATTCATCAAAAGAATGCTAACCTCATAGAAATAAATGGTAAGAATGTTTAATGAAGCCTGTATGTAAACTGAGTAGAGAGAAACTTTACATTCTCACAGTTGAATATCAAAACATATAATTATAGTACCTACTACTGTTACCAAATATTAGTGCTCCTTCTGCTGTTCTCCACTTTGCAAATAATGCTTTTTCTCATATGTAGATATTTAACAGTTTCATAGTTTTTAAAGTTAATTTTAGTAATGTATAAAAAGTAATGAAATTGTCTGAAAAAAGGAAAGGATTTATAAACCGCTAAAGTGGATCTTGTTAAAGTTATTCAGTTAGGCATTGTTTCACTAAATATTAAAGACAATGGAACTAAAAAAAATACCAAAAATTTTTTAGTTATGTCTGCTCTTGGCAATGCAATTAACAAATAATTTGGGGGATGCCTGTATAACACAAAGCCAGGGGTTACAAGACTTGAGGAATAACATAGTTAATTTCATGCTACTTTCTTCACATCGAGATCCCTTGTGGTCAGATTGATATTAAAATACAAAGACCACGTAACTGGATACATTTTTTAAACTTAATCCACAGTAACCTCCTGTCCACCACAGAATTTGAGTATCCAAGTTCTTCATTTGCATGCAGATTTGCTAACCACAGTATTTGGTTTTATGTATATGTGGGAAAAATTGGTGTCTTCTGCCCCACATGCTGGGGGGTCAGAGCTGTAATGACAAACTGTCCACTCCCCATCATCACGCCTAATTTGTGTATGATTAATTTTAATATTATCCTCTCAACTATGCCCAGATATGCCAAATGGCTCCATCTTGTCAGATTTACTGACTAAATTTAAAGTGGACTTAAGGTTTCAAGAGTTTTAAGAGTAGAAGCAGTTCTTGTATTCCTGAATTTCACAAGTGACCATCTTGCCAGTCACAGTATTATTACAAATGAAACCCTTTGAGTTTATGAGGCATTACTTCATATGGTATTTTCTAATAAACAAGGTGATTCGTGACTTATGGACATTACTGCAGTTGTTTTCCTAGGTCTCTGTGATTAAAAAACATTATATAAACATGTGTCCTATTTTGGACGGTTGCAGAGTAATGGCCGCTTAGAACGTAGAATAGAGTAAGGAGTGTTGAAAATAAATGGAACAAAATCATAAATAAGCGTAGTACCTAATTTAATTTAAAGCATAAATTTAACTTATATTCATGAAATTGCCTTTAGTTTACATTGATTTGTGCTGTAAGCAGGTTTTCAAAAATGCCACAGCTCCATTGCTGGTCAGTTGTAAACAGTGAAAGTTGCGAGTTGTAGGTTCTGGTGACTTCCATCTGGTTCAAGGATGCATAATGTGATTTGCATTGCGCGGTTTACAGGAGGGTGTTTACTGTAATTAAAAAATACTATAACTCTGTAACCAATGAGAATATGACCCATGCTGATAATTAACTTTTTCGATTATAAAGGCCTAGGAAATCATCTCCTGCAGTAATGTCAACAAGTCATGAATCATCCTGTATTTGTGTGTGTGTGTGCAAGCTGCACTGTAACAAGTACACTTGCTTGGAAAAAAAAAAAAAGTTTTACCTTACCAAGCGTAAGACCACATATGTCCATTCCAAGACTCCATACTATATGTCCCCAGGTATTTTTGGGCCTATAATAAAATGCCATCTTGGGGTAACTTTTGGATTTGTAAGTGCCTGAGTTTGGAATTGCACATAATATTTAATTGTAATATATATGTTTTCAGATGAAGTGAAGAGGCTAAGTGACAGCCAACTTAGGAGCATATTCTTCCATGATTAAAATGAATTTCAGTTAGTGAAATTTTAATTTGAACTTTGCTATGACGAGGAAACATCACATCATGTGAAGTCATGTGTACATTCTAACATCCATTCCAAGTGAACTTACTGTGAACTTGCTGTAATTACCTTGCATCCATTTTACTATGTAAATATGTTATTTAAAATAAATATTTTACAGAATGCACCACTCATGTAACTACTACAAAGATGTTATGACTGATTGATTATACATGTACACTTAGCATCCAGGAACAGACATTTTGTATCTCCTGGTTTACTGAGTTTGATGGCCATATTTTTGATCAGAGGGAACTGCATGCCTTCAGAAATGGCTAGTAAATCTCACTCTGCAGGGCTGTCAACCACACTTTACTTTGGGGGTAACAGTCTTAGTATTGTAGAAGTTCAGTGCTTGGTCACCTGGCCCACACAGATGCCAGTGCAATAATATGCCTCTTGGCCCTTAAAAGGTTATTATGAAAGAAAGAAAGATCACCTCGCATACCACTGAAGTGCTTGAATCTTATGGATGTCTTACCCAGAAGTAGAGGTCTAATCATTAATATGTTCCAAGCTCATAAGCAATTTTTAGCCTCCTTTCCTCCCAAAAATGGGAGTACTGGGTTTTGAGATCGCCATACTTTTTGTGTGTCTGCTCCTTCAAAAACTTGGTATGAACCTTATGCAATTGGAGGAGACTCCAATGCCATACTTTTTAACTGTCTACAATCAGCAACAGGAACGTAGTGAAACTGTCAGGAACAAGAGATCACTAACACCACTTATTTGAGGTCCTTAAATTATGTATGATAAAAGGTCTTCAGAATTTCTGTTAATGTAATTTTTTAGTAGAATGTAAGATAATAGGACAGTGGCTGTGAAAAATGTCTTTAGCTTCCAGTGTGGTGGAGGTAACTAAACAAACCACTGGAATGTGGAATTTGATACAGAAATAAAGCACAACACCTGCACATTTACATCCAAAATATTAGTTGCATGTCAATAATTAAAAATGTGATGTTACAAAACTTTGTCATACCTGACAAATTTATCTTAATCTGTGTTGAAGTAAGAAGTTCGTTAAAAAAATAATAAAACTAACATTAATAACTAATTAATAAAACTAACATTAATAACTAATATGTATGGAGAACTATAAATTTATGTTATAGGAAAGTAGAATGTGACTTCTGTTTAACTGTAAAGCTGTGACACATTAAATAATCACCATCAATTTACTGACAGAATGCTGGTGTGACCAACCAACCAATTCTTCAGACCTCACCCTTTGATGCTGAATAAAATCCCTTCATGCAGTGGCAGCGTGCCGAGATTTTTAACTGGGGATTTAAATTTTTAATGCTTACTCTTAGAAAAAAAGGCATATCTCATAGGCTTCTCCTTCAAATGTATGGAAATAAAATTTTGCACTGTGTTTATGAATTGGTTAATTCAGGAAAAAATGTTCACCTATTTTTATAACAAATTTAGACCTCCGAAGTCTATGCATTATATAAAATGTGGTGCAAATAGTTCATTACTCACATAAATTGGGTTGCTACAGAAGGCCTGTGGTACCTTGGATCACTGTTTTATCATAACACACACTACTCACAATGGGGGTAACTTATAAATTTACTCTGGTGTGATATTCCGCGAAACAAGGCACTATGCACAGGCCAACATCACATCAGGCGTATTTACACACTGTACCCTTTCTCTGGCCACGAGATGAAGAGAGACAGCAGCAGAGTTTGGTGGATGATTTCAATGGCCATTGCTGGTTATGGCGGCTCTCAAGTCACACATTTGTTGCAGCCACACTTGGTCTTCCAACCAATCTGGGGGTGGGGTGATCTTGGCTTTATCAGCTTCTTTAATCAAATTCTTCACCAGAAGGAGCCTGAAATGTCAGTGGGTATACTTAGCCGTACATGAAGGTAACAGAAGCCAACTGTTAAGTACTGCTAGATCCAGAAGGTGGAAAAACAATTTTGTCGTCCACTTGAAGGTATGTCGACTCATCGAACAGCTGTTGGTCATACAATCAGAACTGTCAATATACCCCATGTGCTTATAGTACCTACTGTTCCATGATGTGAGGTTTCATGGGGCGGTTGCTGTCATCACAAAAATTTCCTTCAGCTGGTGGTGGGTCCATGTTAGTCAGCATGTAAATTTCTCGTCTGTCCTTCCAAACTAATGCGGTCAAGCCTCCACTGTTCTTTGCCCTTACTTCACCCCTTTTCAGTTTCAGTTGTTTTGGTCCAAAGTCACAAGGCATGTCTTTTTCTATTGGGCCATACTGTCCTACAAGAATTTATTTTACCTCTGCCCAAGTCATAAAAAATCTTGGGGATGAAAAGACATTGCTCATAAATATTTTGTGTCCTAAGCATGTCGTCAGTGGCAGAGTGTGAGTCTTTAACCAAGTACACTCTCGTGTCATATGTATACCCTAATTCATCACAGAGTTCGTAAATTTTGATGCCGAAACGGTTTCTTTTCTTTGGAACGTACTGCCTGAAGATAACCCTGCCCTTGAATTGTACAATTACCTTGTCCACTGCCAAATGGTCTGAGGGGTTATAGAATTTAGCTTAGGCCTTGTTCAGTGTGTCAAAGACAATCCTTTGTTTCCATAGTCGGTCATATCCTTCACCTTCATCAGGTCTCTGTGCATTGTCTGCAAAATGCAGAAAACAGTATGTGTAAAAATCTGTCTTATGTCTTGGTTTCACCATTAAATGGAGTGTGTAGCTGTCTGAGTCTTGACGAGTAGTCATGTAGTGTGTCGTGTACCATCTGCAGAGCTAAGGCAATGAAAGTCATGTCCAGCAACATAATGTCAGGCAGCTGGTGGCTAGGTCCAGCTTGTCCAAATGTTGTCAGTAGGATAAGTTAAGTTCCACCAGCAGCTGAAAAATTTCTGTGAAAAACATCAACACAGACAGTGTTGAGCTCCCTTGTTGACGTGAGGAGCCTCACTTATTTTCACAAAGGATGAATATTTGTGTTCCTTCCTTGAGGCATTCCCCAGGTTGGTAATCCTCCGCCACATGTTACAGCCTCTGTTTAGTCTTCTACTGAGGCTGGCTGTTGTTGCTGTTCTTCCTCAAATTCATCTTCAACATCGTTAGCCTCGGCTCCAGATTCTAAGTCAGTGTCAGCAACCAAAATTTCACTGATGGCTTCCTCCTCAAGTCTGATTTTTTTTTTTTGGCAGCCATTTCCCAATGCTTACAATGGTCTGCCTTGTTTATAATCCTGTGTGTGACTAGGCACTGTTGCAGAAATGTAATGCTACATATATATGAGCTGCTTCTACAGTGACAGCTAAACAGATCTAAATGCACAGTTGCTATGTGTTGACATATAAATCAGGGTTGCTGGAGGGGTTTAGGAGGAGGAGGGGGTCCATTCTGGCTCCACATAGATACCCTGACCTTCAAGGGTCCTGCAGCATAGCAAACATCCACAGCATATAGGACAGGAGTGAACAAAATTCCTCCAAACTTCGACACACTGTTTGCGACCCCTTTATGGGTCTTCGGTAGTAAGTGGCTAATGTCCATTTAGAATAGTGAGTGATAACAACCATTACCCATAGTTTCTGACTGATATACATGGTTCTCACACAGGATGTGATGAAGTCCAACAGTCTTTTGAGAAATGCTGAAGTAATAGGCTAGCACAATGGGCTTGCCTAAAGGGACGTAAATGAATATTAAAATTCTACCATGTCTATTACCATAAACCCACTGGGCAGACTTGTATCACAAGTTGACACACAACTACATATTAGCACTGACAGTTGTATACAAGTATTTTTAATTCACGAAAATTCCAAGCAGCCCCATTTAAGGCATTTTATTGTTTAACAAATATTTCAATATGAAATTATAGTACATGAATGCTACAAACAGAAAGGAGACAGTATGACTGTATAGTAACTACATAATTATACATTTATCTTTCCAAAATTCGCAGTGTCACGATATGGGGGCATCACATTATCAGATCAGTGATGGTTCTAATGTCAACTTGCCAAACTGTCCACACAAACCTTGACTCCCTCCATGACATTATTTCAGATGCAATACAACTATAAAAAGACTGTGTTCAATTGTTCTACGAAGGACTGTAGGACTGGACCCACAATACAGTTCAATCATAAACATCCTCTTTGTCAGCTATGTACCGTACAATATCAGCAGGTCGAACCAGCTTCTCAGCATCTGTATCTGGAATCTCGAACCCTATGAAACAAAAATGTTACATCAGTTTACAGTAAGCAGATGGGCTGCCATTTCATCAATAGTCACATGCCTATTTGCCAGAACCATGTCACAGGCATGTTCAATATTGTCAGCAGTGGTGGATGTGGATGGACAGCCTGACCACCTTTGATACTTGTGTGACCATTTCTGAACTTTTCAATCCAATTGTAACACTGCACTGAGGCAAGACATCATTTTCATATTGACAGCTTTCTGCCCCCGATACGTCAGCCCACAAGAAACAGATCACACCATGGTGCTCTTCTTTGGTGTATATGGAAAGGACAGTGGCCATTTAACAGCAGTATAACATGCCAAAACCTTATCAGACAAGTTTGAACCTAAGTCACAGCAACTACAACACATGGCACTGACAAGTGCATGAGCAAGTAGGTGTGAATAACAATTAAAAAAAAAAAAATTATTTAACTGACATAGAGCTAGCGCAGCATAGTTGGTGTAATGACTAGGCAATGGACTGGATGATCCGGTTTTTGAATCCCAGCATGGGCAAGAGATTTTTCTCTCTTCAGAACTTCCAGAATGTCCCTTCGGCCCACCTAGCCTCCAATCCATGAGTATTGGGGTTCCCTGCCACCAGTTACAGGGCTGGGGCATGAAGTTGAGCACTTACCTCCATCTAGTGCCAAGGTTAAGAATAAGTGGAGCTATATCCCTACTCCCCCTGTATGCCTTAATGGAATCAACAGGAACAGCTTTACCTTTTATTGAACTGATCCCTTAGTGCTATGGTAGTTGAGTCACTGCAGTGACTGTCTGCAGGCTGCAGGATAAGGGATTGGGTCTCATTCCTGGCAAGAGAGAGGTGGAACAAAGTGGTACTGAAAAAGGTCCCCCCCCCAAAAGTTCTTCAGTTTCCCCATCCACATCACTCAATCAATGCTCCATACTCACATTTCATCAACAACCACTGACACTATACTACCTTAGCAACTGACAGCATCCTTAAATGAAACACATCTCTCTCTCTCTCTCTGTCTGTCTCTCTCATTTGTGATCAAATAATGAATTTGTACATACATACCAAATTCATCTTCCATGGCCATGATTACTTCTACATGGTCTAATGAATCCAATCCTAGGTCATTCATGAAATGTGAATCTAGTGTGAGCTGTAAAATGAAACAAGTGAAAATGTAAACCCTTGTGTTTATAAATTGTCATGGGACAATGGAAAACTTACATGTTCTACCCGGCTGTACGTAACACACATAAATAAAATGAATCTGTGATAAAAATGTAAGATTCAAAGACACCAACTCACACTAATCATACACAACTGACAATGAATATAAGAAATAAACACTAAAATCTTTCACATTAGATTTGTATTTTTGAAACACGGTTTAATTTTGAAATGTCTCTGATTTAAAGTAGGCATTTCTTTTATTTTCTTCCAAGCACCCTCTCCAGTTCTGCTGTCCACCCATCCTCCTATTCAATAGGTAATGTGACCCTTTCTGCAGGAGGTACAGCAGCCAGCGTGTGAAGATTACCATTCACTTCCATCTAGTGTGAAAGATACACGTGTGGAACTATTTCTCCATTCTCGCATATACCTTCACATGATATGTGGTAACAGTACCTTATCTATCTTTGCCTGTGACTAAAACTGCACCAAGTTTCATGCACAAGTACTTGGTAGTCTGGTTGCGCCAAGCATATTATCATCACAATCCTCCCTCCCCCACCTACACCAATAAATGAATATAAGACAGTGGTACCACTGCACCTGATGAACTTCTCTGATGTAATGAATGAAAAATGATGCTGTTTAGCAAAAGAAATACCAAAGTCCTTCACACAAATTTCCTCCACACCTGTCTTTTTCTCACATTTGCACCATCCTGCATCTAAGTATTTTTTTCCAAATAACTCATACATAAACAATAATTTCTACACAAAACATTCCTCATCACTGAAAAGAATAAACAACTGTTAATTTCCATCTCATGTTATCAACACGAGTACCTGACAACATACATCTGAAACATTCTCATGTCAATAAAAAATAATTATAATAAAAATAATTTTAATTGGCCCATATCTAGTATTCAGGCATGTTTGCTAATGAATAATTTTACATGTGGTCAACCTTTCTACATAAGTTAAAAACGTGTTCTTTATTCATCCTTCTGCACCCAGCAAAAGATGAGGTCTCCAATCTTCTGGGATGTGGTGCTACATCAATGGGTGATTGGTGATTTGAGGTGTGGGGATCGCATCTCCTGAAGATGTGATCACTGTACTGTCCTGAAATTACCACGTCACCAATTAATCAGTGACATGGTACCACCTCCCAGAATATCCAAGACCTCAAATGCACCTGTGCAAAAGCCTGAAACCTTGCAACCACAATTGTAGTACCACCTCCCAGAAGAACCAAGACCTCAACTGCAACAGTGCAAAAGCCTGAAACCTCGCATCCACAGTCAGTCTTATGACAGTCTTATACCTGTCACAAATTTCTCTCTGTCACTATTGTTACAGAATGTTACTGTATGTAACATCTACATTTGCAATGGTACAAGTCCTAATATACATTAACAACCTTTCCCTCCTAATATTAAAATAAAAATTTAGTTCCTAATATAAGTAACTCCACTGGGCAAAGAATCCTTCTTTAAAAGCTACCAGCCACTTTGATGCCCAGAAAATTCTGTGCCTTTTATGGAACCTAGACATTCATCACTATATTCACAAGAGCCCTCAACCCTACCCTGAGCCTGATGAAACCCATCCACACCCTCCCACCAAATTTATTTGGCATCCTAACACAGACTTTTGTAAATCTGACCCCCAAGTATAGACACCAACGGATCCATTAGTTAGTTAGTCGGAGGCAGAGAATGTTCCATGAAATGTTTGCCAACTTCAGGATGTTGCTTTACGAGTCACTTTGAATAACAATGCTGTTGCTATACGTCCGATTATTGCCATATGTCCAATTATCAACTGTTACATCACTGAGAGCCTTTAAATGTTTCAAGATACTGTATGATACTGCACAGTATCAGTTTTTATGAATCAGCTCCATGCTTACTATCACCTATAATAAACACCACTCCCTCATACTCACTACTCCTGTATATTTGTAAATATGACACTAACAGTTCAGCAAACAATGTATCTGTTGTGTTATCTGCTGACAAGTAACAAGGCTACTGTAATCACCATTTTCCTAACCAATGGATTAGGTGTTTGGGTCCACAAGCACAGACTGCAAGGTCACCACATCTCACACCCTTCAACTGCATCTTGTGGGAGAGGCGCATAAAGTACATGGTCTACTAGCAAAAACTGAGACAAGGGAACTATTGTAGCACATCATGAAGTCCACTGACCACATAAGAGGAAATAATGAACCTATCCGTAAGGCAACAAATTCATAAACAAGTTCTTTTTATGTGGCATGTGACACACACTTCTTTTCAATGTTGTACAGTTACGACAGAACACATATTGTAAAATTTTCCTTTACAGCCATATACATACATTAGCCTTTTAGCATATGGCCTTTTATATGCCAGTTTCTGTTGTGAGTGGAACACTGTTCAATTTAAATGCCCACTGCAGGACAATGTTTTCCTGTTCAGATGAAAAGGATGTATATTTGATGGGCCAACAATGTTCACCTGTGAAATCCTCCAAGCAGTGTAATGGTTGATAAGTGGCCTATGGCAATACAGCATTTTTAAGTGCAATGACTCATATAACAATATCCTTAAGTTTGGCAAATATTTTGTGAAACATCCTATATGTTTGTAAATAAATGCACATATGTTCCAAAATTAAAAAATATGAATTGTAAATTTTGTTGCCTTTTGTTACACAGTTTTCTACATAAACAGCAAGTAGTAATTCAGTTGCACTGATAAATGTAAATTCAGTGTAGTGTACCTTAATAGGATCAACTTTATCATAAAGTTTCAGAACCAAGAGAACTCTGCCTTGAATGAAATCAAGCGTGAGTGGCGGCTTGGAACTGTATAATCGTTTTGGAGAAATCACCCTCTGAAAAAAAAAACATACATAAAAAGAATTGAAAGAAGTATTTAAAATGGATACCTTATCAGCAGTAACCTTGTCATATGCTCGGCAAACTGTAAGGACTCTATCACGGATCTGATCCATTGAAGGTTTTGCTTCAGCGAAGTGTCGAATTTGATCTGCGTGCCACCAGGTCAGGCACTGTGAAGGGAAAGGGCAAACAAGCTCACTGTTCTCTAAAAACCTGGTTTTCTTACAGCAGAATATGATTTTGATTTACAGAAATATAAACTATAATACACACACGTTATGAGAATTGAGTTACCTATGCCAGCATGGCACTGCTTCATCAACTTGCCAAAATAACTACTAACCCACGATGGGATCTTCTTCTCTTACAGGGCTTAATTACACCAATTTCTATACCATTATTACATAGTAGTGCCAACACATAATGAAAATCACCATTCAATCCAACAAGTCTGATGCAGGCAAGTGTAGTTGAGACTACTAACATTTAAGACTGCATATGCACATAAAACAATAAAATGCTTAAGTCATGTAGCACATTATGAACTGGATATCTCATTACTTTCAGAAAAGAGCTACCACCATTTATTTAGTTTTCTGTTTCTCAGTTATTTTTACATTTTCTTTCAAACAAACAAATCAGGGAATATGTGCACACCTAATGGTTATGGCATGTTTGCTCCTCTGCAGACCTGATGGTCCAGAGTTCCTGTTTCCCCACATCCTCAAGTTTCACTAATGGCAGGGCCAAATTATGTTTTTCTCCAAAGTACCCAGTGTCTGGAGGCCAACCCAGCCTCCTACTGAATGGATAAAGAGAGCCTTTTTCCTTGGACAGCTAAAGTGACTGAGGCATGAAGCAGAACAGTCACCTCCACCTAGCACCAGAGTTACAAATTTGTGGAACTATACCATGACACTTCCATATGCCCTCAGTGTGGTGTGGCACTTAATTAACCTTTACTTTCCCCAAATAAAAAGCCACAAATTATGCAAAGAACAAAGTTGATAGCAGCAGTGCTAAACTTATGCATGATAAAACTGCACACATGCAAACAAAGCAGGGCAGTGAATGCTGAAGTATGCTGAAACACATAGGCTTTCTTGTGAAGTGTTCACTAAAATCATCCAATCTGAATGAAATATGAAGTGGTTACAAGTCTATTCATACAGTTCTTGAATTACAAATTTCATTTAAGACCTGTTCAGCAGTTATAAGTTAGATGCATACAGGCAAGTGATTGTCACAGGTGTTCTACACGGATGTGACCACACCTATAGTGCATATGTAGCGGGCACAATCATCTGCATATATCTGCTGCACACAGTGGCATAGATAAGGCCCCTGTGGACCCCTTGGTGGGGGGAGGTTCCATGCATCAGAGAAAGGCTCTTAACCACACAACTACTAAATTTTTTACGGGTTCCTTTGAACTGAATTCCACTGCTCTGAGAGAAAGCAGTAATCTGGATCCCTGTTGTAAGACCTCGGAGTAACTTCACTAATAATTTTTTGAAAGCCCCCCCATTTACCTTCTAAAGCCTACCAGTAAATTTACCTACCACAACGTCTAACATTCAAATATTCTACATTGTGATGACATGGAATTGTGTGTTTTTTTTTTTAATCTCAGAACAAACATCAGATTTTGCCTTACACAACATTAAACAATTGGTTCTTATAACCGAGGTGGAGAGTGTTTACAGCGTGGTACGCACAGAGTCCTTATATAACACAGATATGTTTCATCTTTAAAAGGTTAATGGGTCACAGGGGGCCCCAAAACAGTTACCTATGCAACTGGCTTAACAACATACCATATTTACCTGTACAGTAAGTATGAACTTTTTAACAGGGATAAGCATTATGTTGTTAGAGTGGCATAATGAGGGACCCTCAATTCTATCTGCTGCTCATTAGTCACCAATACTGATACCTCACTGTATTTCAGTAGATAATAGAGCACTATAACAAGAAGCAGTCAGAAAGTAATAATCAATATTTTTTAATTCAAGCTTTTCCCAAGTGACATGTGAGAACTGTATGGAACTTCACCACAACACTGCTGAAGACACAGCTATTTCTTAGTGTAATCTCCATTCTCATTGCCAGCCTTCTTCAACCTTCAAGTAAGAGCATGTATTCCTGCTCAGTAAAAGTTGCTCTCCCTCCTCTGCATCCACTGACACAAGGCATTCTGTTGTGCCTCATCATTGGTGTAATGGTGTCCCTGGAAGCTCTTTTTCAAAGGTTCACGCCGGTGATAATCAGATGGAGTACGGTCAGGACTTGCAGATGGATGTGACAGCACTGTCTGTCCAAAATTACTGATAGCCTCTGTGGTGTGCACAATTGCATGCAGCCTAGCACTGTCATGGATGTGCAGAACTTCAGACATTTGCTTGTGGAACTAACTCAACAGAAGTAAGCAATGAGACTCTTTGTGTTCAGGCACAATGGCCAAAGTTCATGGCTGCCCCCTAGGCAAGACATTCACAAGAACAATACCTTTCTCATCCCAAAAGATTGTAACTATGACATTTCCAGCCGAAAGCCCACTCTTTACATTTCTTCTTCCTTGGGACACCTTCACCTGCAGTGTCATACTGGAGCAAAATATCAATCTTAATTGCTTTCCTAATCTCTTTGTGAGCATCTGTCAGCATTCAAGGCACACAAGCACAGAACTTGCAACAGCCTAGAACTTACATAATTACCTTTATACAATGCCTTTACCAATGGAAGGGTGGAGCACAATTCATATGTTGTTATGCATCAGTCACCTGTGAATGCAGTGAGGCATCATTTCAGGGCAAGTGCAACCAATCCACAGTTTGTCATGTAGTGACGCTCCTCCTCTTCCAGCTTCTTTAAACCATTGTATCCATTGTCAAACAGCACAAAAATCCAAAGCAGCTTCACTACACACACTAAGCAAACATTTGTAAATGCAAGTGGCTACTCACCTTCAACACCAACAAAAGTACATCAGTTCCTGCCATTGTTGAATCAACTGTGGTGCTGTCACATGCTGGACAGAGCAGTTTCTACTAATAAGATGATCAAGAATGTTCAAGGGTTTCAAGCTGTAGAGGTTATTCCCATAAAAATAAGAATGCAAGGAGATAAAAATATGAAGCATTACTTTCTGACTGTTCATTGTAAAAAATCTATACTCTCTGTTAACACAGTGGCATGGTTTGAGGAGCCTGACATGTGCAACTTTTTAATTATGAAATATCCGATAAGTGGAAATAGTTAATTTACTGAATATATGCAAGAAAGTCATGCACATGATTATTTTCAGCATTTATTTTGAAACATTTTGTGTTTATATTTTAGATGTTTTAAGAACTCCACTACAGCGGCATTTGGGATATCCCATGTAATATAACAACTAAATGAAAAAAGCATCAGTAACTTAATACATTTCAACAAGTGTGCATGGTATATATAAGAAGGTACTATCTCCACCCCGGCATGGATGGACTGACGAAAATAAGTTTCAGATGTATCCAGCCTCCAGGCCAATAATCAACTGGAGCATCTTCCAAATATGAGGCCCATGTGCTACCAATTAACCCTGATGTGAAGTACCATGGTGCAAGTGTACCCTTTTAGCAGAATGATATTCAGCATACAAAGTACTTCCTTGTTTTTCAGAGAACCCAACAGTTCATTGCTATGTTCAAAGTGGAACATATTCCAAGGCAACTAAACAGGTATGCCTGTGTACAGTCATTACACAATACATACAATCACATCCTGTCGTACAACAGCAACAGGTTTGGCAACTGTTAACCAGTTGCACTAGGTATGTGAAATGATCACAAATGTTTACACACACACAACTGGATTCCTTCACAAAACGAAACGCCTCATAAACCTAGACACCAACTAGCTGTGTCTCTTACACCCCCAATACGTTCAAATACGACCTATCGCAACACTGTCAACATTTGTGGGTACGAAGACATATATTAAAAAACGCGACACAGAACGTGATTACATATCAGGCTGTGTCAGGGCCAAGGCACCAAGTACTTCACAGGTTCGCGTGAAGAAAATGTGTCGTGTCAAAACGGAAATATTGTATTACCGCTTTCGATACAACTACGTCTATCCGACAATATAATACCTGCATGAAGGGTGATCTGTGAAGTGCACTGAATTGGTAACATGTTCTCGTTTGAAAGTAATCGCGTTGAAAGCCAGCAGCTGCAGATCGTACCAACATAAACCTCAACACACATGCATTTCGAACAACTGCATACCGCATGCTACTCGCCATTGCTGCCATTTTCTTACGCAGAAGAAATCCCACAATTCTTGCAGCATAGATTACTAGTCCTGAACACAGATTATCTAGTTGTTGTCCCAAAATTCCTACACCTCAAACAATACGATAAAGACTAGCGACATCATTTGATAAATATCATGAACTACATCACTAACCCGTAGTCGTGATCTGTGCTACTCAGAAAATTAGATGGTCAATGTGCTAAAGTGTATGTAGAGCACAGAGTATCGTGCATTGTACTCAGATTCATGCATTGTAGTTTGGTACGACCGAGGTAGCGGCAAGGTTTGTTGAAATGTTAACTATTACCGAAACGAAGACGAATTTTAGTTGTACAGTATTTAATTGTGACATTTTAGGCTTTCGCCGCGTTGTCGTGTGGAAAATATAGACGATTCTGCGTACATCCGTACCTGCCTGCATACATACATGTACATTTCCAAAGTCCATTAATTCCGTTCAGCAACAGATGGGCATGAAACAAATCATTATCAGACAACACATAGGACGAACACAAGATGATGATTACAAAACAACGAATTTAAAACTAACAGTTTCTTTAATATATGTGCAATAAATAGTATTAATTAGAGCACAATTACAGGAATGTAAATAATGATTGAGAAACAGCTAAAAATAACTAAGTCTAATTTTTACTATGTTCTAAGAATTCCGTAATTGGATAAAACGAATTAGTAATAAGATTTTTACAAAGTTTATTATTAAAATCACCCTCTCATTCCTGAGATGCTGAATATAACTGGGCAATCTGTCTTACATCCTGATTCATGAGTCTGTGACTCCCACCTGGAAAGCAGAAGGATTTGGAGTAGGGATGTAAAGTTGGTTATTGTTTCCTGTGTTTAATTCGTATACATTCAAACATGTGTAAAATTATTCAGATTATCTTTTGCAAATAATATTAGAGATAATATGTACTGACATGACATAGGCAAGATGTCAAATTTTTCAAATAATCCCTTACAAGATCTCCTAGCTTCTACTCCAGACAAAATTCTTATTATCCTGTTTTGTAGTTTACAAATTTTACATGCATTAGTTTAGTTTCTCCCAAAAATAATTCCTTATTTAATAACTGAGTGGAAGTAAGAAAAGTACACCATTTGCAAAGTAACTGAATTTAGAACAGGAAACAATTTCCTAATTAAAAAACAAGCAGCACCCAGTTTTGGAAGTATTTGGTCATGTTGTTATCAATTCATGTGATTATCAGTATGCGAACCCAAAATTTTGTATCTGTTGCTTCCTCAATAATTATAGTCGTATATTCAATAAAATTTTACATATCAAACCGTGTAAAATAAATCTCCAAAAAAAAAGTGTAATAAACATGGGGATTAGGCTGTATAATAAGTTGCCAAAAAATATACAACAGGAAGAAAGATACAAATTGTACAAGAGG
>Ga0123352_10006636_pt1 | contig 17745 bp, 3 predicted proteins | sample TergutLab28metaG_FD_89700 | JGI IMG/M metagenome (GOLD analysis project Ga0123352, IMG submission 89700) | Labiotermes labralis P1 segment gut microbial communities from Petit-Saut dam, French Guiana - Lab288 P1 | ecosystem: Host-associated > Arthropoda: Insects > Digestive system > Gut ... | reverse complement strand
GGGTAAAGTGCGGCCGGGCCGTGCTGCTGACCACTCACCCCTTACCAGTGCCGCTGTCATGGAAGAGTAGAGCTATACCTCTACCCACCCTCTGGGCCACACCGAGCCTGTAACCGGATCACTTTACCTGTATTTACAATTAGTAGCAGTAGTAGTAGTAGTAGTATTAGAATTAGTATTAGTATTAGTATAATTAATGGCCGTGGCCGGTTATCCGTTCATTTTTTATTTATTGTTGTGTGCTTTCTTCTGAGTAATTCCCCGGCATATAAAATTCAGGCGCCGGGGAATTACCCAGAAGAAAACATACAACATTCAAAACACGGCGAAAGTTTGAAACCAAAATTATTATTTATTGTTTAATAAAGGTAAACGGTAAAGTGATCCCGTTACAAGCCCGGTGTAGCCCAGAGGGTGGGTAGAGGTATAGCTCTACTCTTCCATGACCGCGGCACTAGAAGGGGGTGAGTGGTCAGCAGCATGCCCCGGCCGCACTTTACCCCCGGGGAAAGACCCGGTACCCATTTTACAGGAGGCTAGGTGGGCCCCAGGGCCGGCCTGGATGGGCGGAAAATCTCGTCCCCACCGGGATTCGATCTCGGAAGATCCAGCCCGCAGCTCAGTCGCTATACCAACTGAGCTACCCAGCCCAAATTTATTGTTCAATACTATTCACAAACAAACATAAGCAACACGCACACATACGGCCTACACGCACGTACAAATAATAAACATAAATCGCGTATTATTTAATATTACAATAATATCAGGTGTTATTATCCATCCTAAGATCCTGATATTTTGCCAGAGATTATAAGAGGCTTTATATTCCCACTCATATCATAATTAAACCACCCCAAATACTCACAGCGGCTATGCTACGGCCTGGAAGGATCAAGCGTTCCAGTTCCGGCACAGGTAACAGATTTATCTCTCATCCAGAACATCCAAGGCGACTCTGGAGCCCACTAAGCCCCCTATTCAACTGATACAGCGTTCCTTCTAGAGGGTAAAGCGACCGGAGCGTGAAGTCAACCACTCACCTCCATCTAGTGAAAATATTAAGAATAAGAAGAGCTATACCTCTACTCCCCCTATAAGCCTTCATGGCGTGGTCAGGGAGAACTTTGACACCTTGTATTCACTGTGTGGATAAGGGTGACACTGCTAAGAGTTGCCATGATAATGCTGCTCGAGAGGGTATCTGCAGCCACATGTAATGCTGTCCATATCAGTCTGTTATTTTTAAAAATAAAAGTTGTTTACTCCGTTCATATACCACTTGTGTCGGTTGACAACACAATTTCACTCCTTCTAATCTGCTAACAGCAAAGACAGATATGCATTGACATCCCTGTGGCATTCTACAAAAGCTTTAGATGAGTCAAATACAAACCATTCAATTAGAAGCAATGTAACTGTTTTTAATGATGCCTCCATCCAAGGATGCAATAACCACACATCACAATTATATGAATTTCTGTGGAAACTATTATGACAATAAAATGCAGCAGAGATGTCCCCCCCCCCACACACACACACACAACACATGCGCGCGTACTTTGAAATGTAACCAAATTGCCCACTTGTGTGAAATTTTATGTTATTATAACATTGTGTGTAAGACCAGCAGTTCCATTTGCCCATTACATGTAATTCTCTGGTCTCGACCTTGCCTTTACTGTAAGTTTCCTTGCCTTATGCACAAAGGTCACGAAGGAGGATTAGCCTCCTGTGCTACAAATGTACCTTTATTAGACATTTGTTTAGTTCCATTATTGTATATGCAAGTCTGAGTGCAGAATCACACGTGTGCTGTGGCTTCCAACATTTCTGTGTATTTTACTGAAGTTCTGTATGTACAAACACAAAGAAAAGTTTTAGAAGTATCAAAAAATGTCATTATAAATGAACATATTATTTTATAGAAGCAATATATGTTTGGTACGACTCATTTAAGTACGAAGTACTGCGCAGCGTGTCTCATGCATTTGCTGTTTGTAGGGACATGCCACCAAGGTGCAGTTAGGTAAAGTAAAGGTAAAGTGATCCCATTACAGGCCCGGTGTGGCCCAGAGGTTGGGTAGAGGTATAGCTCTACTCTTCCATGACTGCAGCACTGGAAGGTGGTGAGTGGTCAGCAGCACGCTCCGGCCACACTTTACCCCGGAAAAGACCCAGTACCCATTGTACAGGAGGCTGGGTGGGCCCCAGGGCTGGTCTGGATGGGAGGAAAATCTCGTCCCCACCGGGATTCGACCAAGATGCAGTAAAAAAGGATAATCCAAAAGTAGCTGTGTTGTTAGATGGGGGTGAATGATCAGCTTCATGCCCCGGCCACTTTGCTTCTTGAAAGAGCCCCAAGTACCCAATGGGTGGGCCCCAGAGCAATGTGTATGCTATGTAGAAGAGATACAAATTTTTCCACTGCCAGGATTCAAACCACAGTTCCTTAGTTGTCCAGCATGTAAAGTAGTCACTACACTAAGCAGGCCATCCAGGCTACCTAGGGTAATAGTGGGTGTATAGAAGTCCGTATGTGACTAACTTTGCTGTTTATAGACATGGTCACAATATTTGAAAAAATCTCTTCTCGAAAATGACCAGACCAGCTCCGGAGCCCACAGGACCTCCTGCTCAGTTGGTTCCCGGGGCTCTGACTGGGATGCACGGCAGGGAACGTGAAGTTGAGCTTCTCATGGTGGTTCTTGTAAAACTGCCGTGTCTTTTGTGTGACGCCGTGCAGTCTGGTATAAATTTATTGGCGTTCCTGAACACCAGTAAATCCGCACAAGAAACGTCAGTAAATGCATACCAGACTACAGGGCATCCCACACCATAATACAGTAATTTTTGGTAGTGCAATTCTTAGAAGCAAGCATCATCAAGAGGGCAATTACACTGTGGAGGTGAATGTAAATAGAAGTTTGTCCTCCCTGGCATGCCTAGAACCTCATGTTTGTGATACGAATAAAGCTGATAACATAAAGGCTGCTTGGGCAAGGTGGGGCAGAGCTGTGCTGGAAGACCTTGCCAAGTCACGTGCTGAGTATGGATTCCTGCATGCCTGCTTGCCTGCCTGTCTGTCATAACACTGGCACAGGGCATTACTTTTCATACATAAAACAAAACAAAATGCCCCTTTATCATCTAGTTTATTACAGTAGAGTTTCCTGAGAATCTGAACACAATAAGAGCATATGTGACATGTAATTTGCAGAAACTGGGGTAAAATCATTGGCACAGACCTCAGAGCCTGATTGTAAGGTTTACCTGTGCTGAATACATGCCATAATACAAGATTAAATTTCTTAATAATACAGGCATAGTAATCACACTGCCATTACATAGGTTGAAACCATTTACTACCAGAGACCTGTCAGTTCATAATATTACTATCACATCACATTCAGTACTGCATCACTGCAAAAAACAGCACAGCAAAATAAAATAACTGAATGACTGAAATAATTAAATAAAAGGCACGGTAAAGTTGTCCCTATACAGGCCATGAAGGCATACAGGGGAAGTGTAGGTATAGCTCCCCTCATTCTCAACCTTGGCACTAGATGGAGGTGAGCAGGCAGCTTAATGTCCCTGGTACCCAATGTATAAGAGGCTGGGTCCCACAGAGCTGGTCTGGGCATTTATGAGAAAAGAAAAATTTCTTGCCCCTGCGAGGAGTCAAACCCTGGATCATCCAGCCCGTAATAGTCTAGACACAATACCAACTATGCCATCCCAGATATGAAATAACATAATTATGCATACACATAACAGCAACCATGACAAGCTTGACAAATATGTCCATAATTCTTTTGTAAGTGCCAGTTTTCATACAAGCATATTCTAGCAACAAGAAACATAACCAGTATGTAGCTCCTGTTTGTAACACTAAGCCATGACACATTACACGCATTGTGACAGATGTTACTCGCCTAGTTACAGAAGTTGTTGCTATTCCATTAGCATACAATTTGAAGTTGAAGAATAAGAGACCAACTTGATATCACTAGTTATTATGTTTTATTTCACTTCTTCTATGCTCAACATGTTTCGGACATTAATACATCCATCATCAGCAGCCTACGACTTTTCTATTGCATCACCACATAGGTCGTATGTTCTTGTTTCGATGTGTGTTGGGAGTTTTGGTGTGGCTGGGTTGGGGTGGTATCCGTGTAGCAGGCTGAAGCACAACTGCTTCAACCTGCTCCCTGTACATGCCATGAAACATGGAGGTAAGCGGCATGGATCCAGTCATTCTTAAACCCAGCACTAGATGGAAGTGGTTAGCTTTATGTTCCAGTGAAATAGCATCTGGCACCTACTGAGTTGAAGGTTAGGTGGTTTCCAGAACTGGTCTGTTCATTTTGGAGGAGAGAAAAATCTCTTACCCCTACCGGGAATAGAACCATGAATCCTCGGTTGTCCACTCCACAGTCTAGTCACTACACCAACTGCACTATCAGGGTCTCTCTGAAAACTGTCCAATGGCAAAATAAGGTGAAAGCAATATGCCATCGCACTGACCACAGTTCAGCCAGTGGGCAGGCACACAAAGAAACATGTCACCCACTGCTGTCATCTTCATACTGAGAAACAGATGTGTTTTTTGATGGGAGCTTTGAACCCCACTTGGTGTCATTGTGTGTGTTTCAGCTTGTTAATGACAGAGTTACAGTACTGAAGCATAAGTGTACTGGTTGCTGTGACTGGTGAGACTACGTAGCAAAATATCTTTGTACCATGAAATGACAGCAGCAGTGTTTCAGTCGAACTAAACACAATACACCTCGTGGTAACAGAGCTTATGCTCCAGTTCTGTGAAATGCTGAAAATGTTTTCATAAGTTTCTTATTGTAATACTCAAATCTTTCGCTGGCACACAACTACATATACGGTATTATCATTTCATATTTCACAAATTCAGCAATCTTAGATCAAGTATTTATTGCTGCCTTCAGTTATGTAGATAAGACCCCAACAGACACTGCTGCACGGGGCGGCCCATCGAAACGGAGCCCCTTAGACATACAGAATACTAAATTTTTTCATGGGTTATTTCAGACTGGATTCCATTCATCTCACATAAGGCAGTATTCTGAGAGATCCAGAAGTAATTTCGCTAATAATTCCCTAATAATTATAGAGAGACCCTGATCACTGACTCGCAGGGGAAGGGGGGTGTGGGAAGAGTTATCTATGCCACTGATGATCTTCTTTAACAGGTACAGAAAATCCAGTCTACTGAATTCATTTCAAGTGTCAGGCGGCAGTCAGGACAAAGATGTAAGTTATTCAACTGTCTATAACTTCACAGTGGCCTGTAAATAGGGGTAGACAAAGTTGTCAACCATCATTATAGTGTCATAACCCAAGAAATAAATACACAAGCACCAAATTATGTTGGCCTTGAGGCGCAAAACAGACACTTCCAGCTAGCGAACAGACATGTAAACAGGAGGCACTGTGCTAATTGAAGGTGTTGGAAACCTTCATTCCACTGATGTACACAGTAACAATGAAAAATGGTGACTGTACATTTTGTTGGCTTAGGAATGAAGACATAAGAGTAATCCACAAACAATGCAGTTGACACAACTGAGAGAAGCAGCAGAGGTTAGCAAAGGACAAAGAAACAAAAGGTGGAAGACAGCTTGTCAGAAGGGTACATGCAACATGCTCCACCTCAAAGATGCCATAAACACAAGCATCATTCACTTTTCGGTAGCACACATTACTACAAGTCACCGAGCCAGTGAAAGGGAGAGTTTTCAAACCACTCTAAAGAATTCTGGCAATGGCATATTGTAAAGAACATGCCTAAAGTTTCAGACACTGTCCATTGTTTAGGTTCACTAAAAGCATTGCACTGTGAAGACTGGAACTGTCTTCAGGTGGGAAAAGACGTGGGCCCTACTGTGTGGTGTCTGTTAGAAAGAGGCTGTCACTATCACTGGGCCAGTGACCGTAAAGACAGAGGCAAAGTTGGTCTATGGAGAGTTGTGGTTCTGATACACAAAGATGATGGACAATGTCCAAAATATTGGTCAAGTTGAGTAGAGAATGTTTTCAGATTATTAAATATTTATGCAATCTGGGATGTTATGTATTGAAGGCGAAGAGGAGTATCAACAAAAAAGAGTTCTTAAATTCCCTTTTTGCGAATTTATTTGTAAATCCCTTATTGGTACTAATAAATAAGCCACACATAAGCATTAAAAGTAGGATCTGCATTCTTCTGTGATTTTATGCAGCACAGAGTGGTAATTCCTTCCTGACTTTTCAATACAACCTATCAGTCCCACTTTCAGGGGTCTAGATTGAGGACGGTACCGATAGGTTTTCCGGAAACATCGGTATAGAATTATCACTGTACATGGCATAATATCCCAGAAGAATGCAGATCTCCTCCACATCGCGGTGGAAGCCTGAAATCACGCAAACATTAAACATCTTTGGGATACACACACACACTCACACAAACACACACACACTCACTCGCTTACTCACATGCATGCACACACACTCATACATACACACTCTCACTCACACACACACACACTCACACACTCGTGCGCACGTGCACACACTCACACATGCCCCACACACACATGCACACACACACACATACACACTCTCACACGCACACTTACACACAAACACACACTCACACACACACACACACACACACACACAGAGGATACTTTTACAGCATCTCAAAAATCTTTGACCCTGTCAGGCAGAAACATCTGATTATCCACCAGTCACGTCAGACTATGGAGATCCAAGCTCTGAGACTCAAAGTCAATGTAATTAAATGTACCTGACAACTTACAGTATAGATCACCAATACTAAATTTAATGAAAATTTATATCAAGCTTGGATATTACACAAACATGTGATTTGGCAGACAGATGTACACAATGCTCTTCATGTAAGAAAGCTTCATAAATACTTAACATATTGCACATGAAACTTTTTCATTCCTTTCTATGCCTTTCAACTAATTAATTAATATGCCCATAATTTAACTATGTGGAGAAACTCATTTACTATAATAGTTACTTCATTACACACAACAAAGAACATAGTTGAATGCAGCAAACATTAAACTGGAACAATCATTTATTTACCAAGGTCAACAACTAGGCAATCTGAGTATAAGTAAATCAGGTTGCTGTACAAACCAGAGACCTTGAAAGGCCAGACACAGTTCATAAGTTACCATAGCACAAAAACAACACTGTTCCAAACAACTTCTGGTGACAGAAAATGTGTGACAAACTTCAAGGTACAGTTAATCATGTTCACATCACTTTGTGCAAAGAACTGCTTTCTATTGAAAAATCCTAATTACATTCCTTACCACAGGGCTGGTTCAATTTTCAAGCAATTTGTATGATTTTCACCACAATATAAGTAGTGATATAATATAAAAGCAAACACAACTGTAAATACTGTCATTCCGGTTTGTGATAGGATCTAATGGTGGGTTGTGCTAGAGGTGTTCTGAGAAGGAGAGTCGAAGCCTCTGTAACAGTAAAGTGGCTTGCGCTGTATTTTACACACGTGTACAGTACAAATATTCTTTATTTGTGGAATTCAGTAATGGCTGCTGTGATTTGCACAACACAGAACACCTGACTTCTCTGGAAAAGCCAAGAGAAGAAAGTAACAACACAACACAGAAAACTGCCTGACATGGAGCTTTATCATTTGAACTCTTCGCCTAATATTATTAGGGTTACTGGAAAAAGAAGCATAATATGTGCTGGACATGTAAGCTGTATCAGGGATACAATAAGCATTATAAATTTTGTGCTTAAATGTGAAGGGGAAATAATATCTGTGTTTACATCTTTACAGGAAAGCATGAAATTTATGCCTGGAGCAATTTATTACTAACAAGTGCAATAGATTGAAGAGATACAAAGTATGGCCTGCTGGTGGGATTTTGTGAACTGGGTGATGAAACTTCAGGTTCTTTAGCTGCCTCAAGAAGACCCTATGACATTTAGGCCATTAGTCATCTTGCCTGTAACATTTCTTACTTCTCTCTTTAACCAATACTGGAGAATGTATGAGCATGTGGCCGGGAGGGGGGCGGGAAGTGTAGATCCTCACTATGCAGAGCAGTTCAGCACCGACCTGTGACACATGGAATTTCGTTGTGTGGGAATTTCTAGTCACATGCATCATCAATCACACATTCTTCAAAAGTGCATACAATAATAGAGGCAAGAAGGTATAGTGTTACAATAATCTATACTAGACACACCTTACTGTCTCTAGCCCTGTCTGTTCCACGAACAGTGTGTTTTGCAATGTCTCGTAACAATAAATATACTGTACCTGCTTTTTATGTTACTTAAGTTGGACTTGCCAATCCAGTTTGTGTTCTGATGCCTACCTAACATCCTACACAAAATAGTACAGTCACATCTCTCTGTACAAAACATTGTTTTTTTATTTTCACTTGAGGTCTTCATTTTTTTATCTTTCCTTTTTTGACTCACACATGGTTGAAAGAAGCATGTTTCAAGACACACAATTCTAGCCGAGGTCTGTCAGCTCCTTGTGCTCACCTTGTAAGGCTGTTAGCTGCAACAAGCTAAACTGTGACATCAAAGAGCAAACAGAAACTGAAATCATGACTGGCACATGTTATAAAAGCTCGCAGCTCATGCTGCTGCACTAAGGGTAATGAACAGACTTTAAGCCAACTGCTCAACCACCCTTTTCTACTTCCCCCCCAACCTTGAGATGTCTGGAGAGAGTAACATGCAGCCATTTTTGGGCACTATTCATTGACAAATACATGTACATGTATGTCAGAAAATACAATGTAAATTAAAAAATATATATGTTTTTCTACTCACCATGGGTGAGTAGAAGTTACTCTGGAAAATAAATTATACAAATACCAATGAATTCCAACTCCAATTAACACTTTTCTGCTAGACTGTGTAGGTTTGTAGGCAGACACTGATATGTTTGTGAAATGTCACTGGTGTACCTGTGAAATGTCACAGACAACCTCCACAGTGTCCAATCCAGCAGACCACTATCTGAACAATATTTGGCATGGAAACCCAATGACCTATATTAACACTGCATGACACCAATAAGACACAAAGTTTTAAAACTGGTGTTCTTGCATTTCACTTTTTTGTCTGTAAACCTATTCTGCATCCCGATGTTTCAAACCAAACATATACACAGTTTTATAGGATTCTGACAGAGGTATATCACATTTGGAATTCTCCATTGTTTGGACTTTACCCATGTTCTTAGAACTGAAGTTAAAATGTGATATTCCAGGATCAGACTTTGCCCCCTTCCTCAGGCAAAACAAAACAACAAATGCCTAACTGGTTGGTCCCAGAGCTATTGTAATTTTATTTTAAACATGGGGTGACGAAGTTCAAATGGCAAATGATTCCCAAAAGCGACTATAGCATCCCACATACTGAATTTATAGGTTAGCACTGAATCATAAAATAAAACATAATAAAATTAATTTTTCCTGAAATGCTAGCACAGAGGTAGTTAAATGTTGTTACTTGGAGATAGTGCCTTGATTGTTGATGACAAAATCGAAATTTTGGTTTAAAATTATCAATACACGATAAATAAGGCAGGAATAAGTCGCATTTCATTCTGAGCTACTGTATCGGATTTTCAGAGAGAATAAGGGACATAAATTATTTAGGATTATGTGTTCAAGGATTAAATCCACAGACCTTCTGAATAAGAGGCAGATGTGTGTCACGTGGGTCACTTCAACAATAAAAGCCTTGCAGACTTACAGAAAATGGTGGCAATTGTTAAGAAACTGACAAAATAAAATTTTAAATTTAACATAAGTCATAGTTCTTTCTTGTAATTGCAGCCATATTTTATTAAATACTCCCCGTCCTGAGCAGTCAAAAAAAAAAAAAAAGACACAGAGAAAAGTAATTTGACTACAACCATCTTGTACAAAGTGTTCTTTGCAATTCTGCATAGTACTCACTCTTTCTGGTGTTTATTTATTACAGACACAAGTTTTGGCACAGCTATTCTGCTGCACAGAGTCATAGTTAATTAGTCAAAGTTAATTAGTTGACAAGATACCGAAAAGTTGTTCCTTCATATTTTAAAAATACACTTATAAAGGTACGTTGCCATTCAGTGTCAGAGATATTACAACAAACAAACCATTTTTAAGAAATTTCACAAAGTTTGATATGAATTCAGAGACTGCTTATTCTCAAACTCGTATATGTATGCTATGTAATGCAATTTCAACAAAAGATGACATCCAATATAATCCTGACACCGCAATTAACAGCAGTAACACACATTTTGAATGATAGTTTTTAGAGATTTTGGTACTAACTTTTTATGTACATTTGGAAAAACACGAAGCATGCCATAGTGAAATATGCGTAATGAAGATTCACATTTTCTTGAATGTGATGCCACGTGTTTGGATGACTAGTTCCCGACATTTCAAACTATAGAAGTGTCCTCAGCTCCTGGGTCAAGACCGCTCACCCAACAACACACCACGACGACCCAGAAAATTTGAATTTTCAATGAAACCACTGTGAGAACCTCAAACCTCACATGTGCAATAAAATCTGCAAAAGGATGACACCTGTATATGCAAACATATCTACAAGAATACGAAATATGTGTGAACATTAAAATACATCTCAACCGCAGAAAAATTTCATGTTTAGAGAAAATAAATTTATATTTTGAATTATTGACTGCTGTAGTAAATGTGAGCAACAGAACATTTGAAAGATTAGTAAGTGAAAAATTCTGAAATATTACATATACATTGCATAATATTACACATTCAGATTTCATAACATGGATATGTCCAAATAAAGCAGCTGCTGGTCATTTAAATGCTGACATCCAATGTAGAGTTCAATAACCTGCATGTTGCAATACCAGAAGTATATGATAATGGACATTGCTGTCGTCTGATAATGAGGCAGGAGTTAGAAGAGACATATATGGACAAACAACACTCTTCACCTCTTTGGAAAATATAGGACTGATGTTTTAGTGAGCTGTGATCACATTGCATCACTACAGTAAATAAGACATACAATTAAGAAGACACGCAATCATAGTTGCGAATGGCAGACAACAGGATGGCGACATCGCGCAACTTATGACAACAGTGTTCTAGAAAAAGACACCTTTTTAAGATCAGTACAATAGTTTCTTCTCTTTAGAACATTTGAACCCAAAGGAAAATTTCCAGATTACCATTTTTTATATATCTTATAATCACTATTAAAAGAAAATAACTTTTAATGTTTTTTAAAGCTTACAACTCCCTTTCATTCAAACTTTGGACACAAGTTTATTCATAATGCCAATGAGTGCAACGGTTTTACAGTAAGTGTGTTATTTAATGATGATGTAAACTGTGAAGGTTATATGACATCAGTGATAGATCAATGAATTTGGAGCAGTGGTGAAATGATACTGATAATGGAAAACCGATATATAAAGAGGAAAACATGTCCCACTCCCACTTTGTCCACCATCATACCTAGGTGTATGTGGTGAATGACCAGTAAAGACTGCCAGAACCACAGCATGGTCATGAGGACAGTGGTTTTACAAAAGATAGTCAAATGTTCATTTTCAAAATTCAGAGGGCAAATAATGGGGGGTGGGGATTATTCTGTGAAGATATCTTACGTGCTATTTCTATGTTCTTGTGGTTTGGACAAGTTGTCCCATGATGGCAGAACATGTTCCTTTGCTGAACTGCACTTTCAAACTCTCAAGTTTTCAGGTAAATATCTTCATATAAGGACAGGTAACATTTTTTAATTTTGTTATATTGCTTGCACCAGTTTCAAGGAAACTGAGAAGTGCATGCAAAATTTAAGAATATAAGTAATTATTTTTAAAGCAAACATTGGCATTCCGTCTTTGCGAACACCCAAAGATATGAACTGACTCTAACATAATGTCACAAAATTCCTAATATCAAACAGACTTTGCATAGTGTGATTCTGATTTGGTTCAGTCCAGTCTACACTCTCAAAATTATTTCCCCAGTATGCATTTTCACATTATTCTCTCATGTCCTTGGTTTACCAAGTGACTGTTTTCGAAGAAATTTTTCTACCAAATGTATCTTTGCCCTCAACTGAGTATTTCTCCACCCCACTTCCCCTACTTAGCTACATATACTGGACATCCCTTCTTTGTTTCATCAGAGTAATAGCAGCATTAGAATTACTAACAAATGTGATGGTAATTAATTAATTCAGTGTAACTGTTATAAACGACACAAGCAAAACAGACACATTAGCACTTTGTTCTGTATGTACAGGACTCATGGTTGTGACATGGTGTGAGGTGGGATGCCGGATGTGAGCCGCTCCGACTCTCAACGCTCCGACTCATCACGGCCTCGTGTCTCATTTAATCGTGACGTTCATGTCAAGCGAATAGGTAAGTGAAGAATTAATTAAGTAAACAAACACTAACCCTAGACCTGAATTCAGCATTGATTTAGATATTTCCTGCAGGCCAGTATACATACGGATGCATGTAACAGGGAAAATGAGAAATATCACCCCTCCTAATGACACACCACTTAAAAAATTTAAGGCATTAATGAATTGCTATAGCGTAACTCTGAGTTAGGTTTGGTTAATAATGGAGATTCCTATTCCTACTGTTTATATCTAAACTCTTTACCAAGTCATAGGTGATTATGAAAAACACAGCACAATTACATACCTCCTGCCACACTCATGCCAACGATCTAGGAAATATATTTAATTTAACTGGTCTGAGTGTATCAGGACACACTGATAAGAGACAGACTGCAGTTTTCAAACATTGCCCAAGCACATATAAGTTAGTTACTAGTCTGCGTGTTTCTGCATGTCTACATAATTAAGAGATTAAATTACTAGGTGCAACCACATTAAGGAAATTAAGAAATTATCTTTTACTTCTCATGCTCTGTAATTAGATACTTGGTATGAATATATAAAAATCACAAATCTGGTGGTTATGCAATCTTGGAATTAAATGTGGTTACAGACCTGTGTCAGTAGGTCCTGTCTGTTTAGGTACTCCTGGTGCTCCGAGAATTATTGGGGCCCTTGCCGGTGATGGGGAGGGTCATCTGGTGCCCTTGCCGGTACGCCGGGAACGTCCTACTCGTCTGTCAAGACGACAGCTAGCCAAGGAAGCCAAACGTGTTCTGGCACAAGCCGACAGTGTTGTGTGTTCTAGCCAAACACTCTTTGATCAACCCCAAAAAGAAAATAAAAATGCAGTAAATTCGAATAGGAAATTTAGCACTCTCCCTCCCCTTCGACAAAAAAGCAAGAATATTCATCGCAATAAAGGTAGCCACAGTTTGGGGGAAGAATCGCCTTCATCCTCTGTTGAGAGAACTATTGTAAAGAGTAACAAAAGATCATCCAAGACTGCCGAACAAAATTTACACAGACAGTCACCAACATCATCATTAGATAGAAAATCAATAAAGAGAAGTGGGGGAAAGAATATTGTGGCATCTGTATTGGCATCACTGGATCGTACTGCGGCCAAGAAAAAGAAACATGCATCAGCAGTCCAAGACTCAGACAGTTTCAGTTACAGCAGAAAGAATTCTTCAAGTCTGAATGATCTGGATGAGAATTCTTCATCCTCCTTTGAAAGAACCAAGAAACATAGGATAAGCCTGCAAAGAAGCGTGAGTGATGCCGGCAATAGAAAATATTCCAAAAACAATTTTAAGAACAAAATATCAGGTGTGTTTCTGTCACTTGATCGTCTCACAGCAAAGCAGAATAAGAACAAAAACAAAACCCCAGTAATACACAGTGATTATTCTGACAGATCTCCACCTCGACCCAGGAAGAACATTTTAAAGAAAAGTTACAGTGATTCTGAATCAACATCTCAGATTGCTGCGGAGGAAAAAAATTATCACCTGCATGGTGAAGGGCATAAGAAAAAACAGCTTTCACCAATCATTGAAGTTCTCCCACGTGACGATTACTTCCATACACCCAACAGCACACACGATCTTGAGGAAATTGACACCAGCAATAAGGACAGCAAAATGTTGCACAGCAGTCAGCTGCCCACACAGAAACCTCCTTTGACAAGAGGTCATACAGTAGATGCCATGGTGAAACGTCTCAGTCAAGACTTCAACCAGACCCGTGGCCCTCCACGTGTTATAAATTCTGCTACAGGTTTAATCACCCCTGAGCACCGCCAACACAATAATAACCTGCCTTTTTCATATACAAAGCCTACAACACACCAATACAGGTCCAGTACGCCTACAGTGGAACCCACACAAACCAGCCCACTCGATGGCAGACCAGCTGCTGCAACGAGGGCACCCACCGCAGTCGATGGACAGGTGATCTACGCAGAAGTTGTGGTCAGCGGAGGAGGTAGTGGTGGAGCAGTCAGCAAACAGACAGTGCATACCAAGGTTCTCCCTATAACACAGACACAATTGGAAGAACCCATTCAACCTAAAATTAATGCACGACAGATGGAAAAAACACACTTCCAGCAGGTACACGACTCATTTCCTTCTCAGTCACTGCCTAAAGAATCATCACCTTATCAACAACAAAAGGTAAGGGTGAAAGTCGCAGATCAAGCATCCGATGAAGACGAGGGACTGGGTCTCACCATGGAGCATAGCAGCTACAGACACAAGCTGATGGGCTACAAGGATGAAGGAAATAGTTCTAATAGGAAAGGTGTGATGGACAGTTATGGTGGTGGGAACAGTTACACATCAACAGAAAGGTTTGTGGAAAGGCAAATCAAAAATGGTGAAGAAGAGAGAGGTTCCATTCAAAATTCTTCAAGAAGAGAAATTAGAACTGATTACAGTGGGAATAATGTAAGGAAGGAATACAGTGTACATGAATCTAGATATCAAAGTGAAAATTACAGCATTGACCCTTCTGCAAGAGGAAGAGCTGATGGAATGGATAGCAAGAAGAAAGACTTCATGTCAGAGAACTACAACAGTGGAGACAGGTATGATGATCGCTTCTATCATAATCTCAACGGGAAACCAAAGGATGGTGTGCGACAGAACCTCATGGGTAATTACACAGAGAACGGAAACTACAAATCAGAGTTCTATTCTGACGCTCGGATTATTCCTCTCAACGAGACTGATGGGCACAGAAAGGACCTCTTATCTCGTGGTATAGATAGCAATGATCTCAGTTCTAGACGAGATAGGCTTGAATCCAGAATTGAGAGCCAAATGAAGGACCGGTTTGTATCTAACAAACGTTCAGATGTAGGTTACAGAGGTCATCTAGACATAAGGAATGAAATGAATCGAAAATATGCAACAGATGTTTCTTTTAATAGCCGCCATGATTTTCTCAATTCACAGCTTGACTACGACAGAAATCCAACAATTCAGGAGCAAGAAAGACATGAAAGTGACAAAAACTATGGCTTAAAAAGCAGCCGATATTTTGAAACTACTACTACCAAAACAGAAGTTGATAGTTATGGAAAGAAAGATCTGTTTGCAGACTCAGGCATTGAGGTTGATTATCGTACGAAAGATTCCTCAAAAAACAATAGAAACTATAATGAACTACAAGTCCATGATAATAAATTATCTATAAACAACCACTACAAGCAAAATGTGAAGAAAGCTGAGTTTCGTAATGATTCCTACGATCACATCAGTGATGATGATGATGATGATGATGATACAGGAATTGATGAGAACCTTCACCATCAAAGAAGTTCAAACAATTATAGTAACATAAATGACCATCATAAAACAAAATCAACTAACACATTTACTTCCACAAAACTTGTTCAAGAACAGAAACACAATGAAGCCATCCCATCATCCACCGTACTCATTCGCCACTGGGTTCCAATGAATAAGGAAGACTCCAGCAATTCAAAGAATATCTATACACAAGTTTCAAAAACAAGACCAGAGAAAAGCATACAGCCTTTGTTGTCAGATGACGAGGATTATGAGAAATCCAGGAGAGCAGATGAATATGGGAAACAGCCTGAAGAAGAATACAGAAAAACATATGAAAAAGAAAAAGGAAATGATGAAAAGGGACATAGAAGTGCAGACACAAAAGTTACAAAAAAGAAACACAGTTCGGCAATAGCTAAGGTGAGGCAGCTGTTTACACGTAATGAGAAGTCAGTGAAAAGGAACAAGAAGAAAGATGAGAAAGTGAAAGGCAGTGTAGATGAGGATGAAGAGGTAGATCCCCTGACCTCTCGATACACGGAATATAGAGGTAGCAATACAGATGTACACAAAGAAAGTTCCAGAGCTCTCCATCAGGAGAGAAGTCATCTGAGGAGTAGCAACATGGAGCTTGAACAAGTGACACCAAGACCAGCACATAAAAATGGGAGACTTTCAGAACGAGGAAGCCCCAAAGACAGGAGATATCTGGATCAAGACCTGGCTAACCAATCACTTCAGAATGGAAGAAGTCAACACACAAGGACAAGCAATATGAATCTGGACAAAAACATCCCCATACCATCTAACCTAGAAGGCAACAGGGGACAACCTTCTGGTCTAGAGGAACATAAGGTAGGTGTCTCGGTTTTAATATAATCATGTGAGATCATATTACATGCCCTGACTCCATGACTCATTTTTTACCACTACACCTCATCAAAAAATTTCCTTATGTAGCAGCAGACATGTATAAATTCAGTGTGATCACCAAAGCCTACCATCACACACATCCTGCATTAGTTCAATCCTTCTCCATCCTCGAACAATCCAGTTTTTTCATTTCCTCATAACATGTACGGTGTACTTCCATCTGTTCTTAGGAGTCCCAAGGTCTTTCCCCCATGTGTGCCGCATATTGTAATGATTGTAACTTCGATTTTGTCATTCTACTTACATCAGAATATGTGTTCCAATTCTGAAGCTCCTCATTATGTAATATCATACAAATATTCATTTTTAGTCCTTATGAGAAGAGCTGGGAAATAACAAGTTCTGTTACCTGTACATAGCATACAAGGTCTTCAGAACATGAAATTAATTTCAAAGTTCAATGCTACATCCACAATTTTTATTCCGTAGTTGACAGTTTCAAACTACAGAACTAAAAAAAAATAAATAAAGTTGTCTGTGTGCACATTATGAAGGCATATAGAGTGAGGGGAGCTACAGCTCCACTCATTCTTAACCTCAGCAAGATATGGAGGTGAGTTGACAGCCTCAAGCCCCGGCCGCTTCATCCCAGGAAAACAGCCCCCAAATTTCTTGCCTCTGCCACGATTTGAACCCTGGATCCTCCAGACCATAGCCTAGTCAGTACACCAACTGCACTATCCTGGGTCCAACCACAGAACTACAACTGAATTTCATTATTCATTACAAACATTCATTCCACGAACAAATTTTCTAAATGTAGGTAGACATGGAATTCTGAAAAATAACAAGGGTTGTAGTAAATAAACAAATATTATCTTAATTCTTGCCCCAGTGGTGTGAAACTACACTAAAACTGGTATACAGGGTTATTCGAAATGATTGTCGGTGTTTTAACAACTTGTCATACACAGTACACTTGAGATAGGAGTATATTATTTTTTATTTAATAGAACAACACTCCAAGTTTTTGTTACATAACTTACAGGTGCTCTATATGTGCACCCTTTGTGATTCTACAAACATCAACACGATAATC
>Ga0123352_10006634_pt1 | contig 17747 bp, 14 predicted proteins | sample TergutLab28metaG_FD_89700 | JGI IMG/M metagenome (GOLD analysis project Ga0123352, IMG submission 89700) | Labiotermes labralis P1 segment gut microbial communities from Petit-Saut dam, French Guiana - Lab288 P1 | ecosystem: Host-associated > Arthropoda: Insects > Digestive system > Gut ... | reverse complement strand
TATTAGCCCCAACAATTTAAACAATGTAGAAAATTTGTAGTCTACCCAATGATGGGAGAAAGGTGTAGAATCAAAAAAGTACTCCCAGGTGTCAGATTTGAAATGAATTATACATGTATTGCATGGTTATGATTATAGACATTTGCATTTTCCTAGTACGTGTAATAACTAGTTTTATGAATATTTAAGTTACATATAATTTGCAGCAGTATGGAATCACTACAGTATCAGGCTGACAATATGTGCCCGCACTAATAAATTTACAGGTTGCAAAATTTTGATATCAGTAGCAAGTAAAAGGTATTTGAAATACTTAATAACATTACAGGGATCACTGATAAAAATATTTTGAAGAGTGAGGGCACAAGGACAGATCTTCGAGAACACCAGAGAGCACTTGAAAAATGTGGCAGGTACCATAAATTCTTGTAACAGAATAATGGGAATGAATCGAAACTTGACATATTGAGACCCATGGTCATGCATAAGAAGCTCAAAACTGAGAAAGAGACATAGGTTTATAATCTTTAACAGACACATTATTGCATATTTTGTGCATAGGCACAATTGCTGCGTGCTTCTGTTGGATTGAGAAATACTTTTGAGGTACACAGAGATGAAAAATGGATTTAGCACACGTACTAAAATACATCTTCCCTTAATGATACAATGAGATATTACCATGCAATATATTAACCAAAACACTAAGTAAAATACAATGGAACACAAATTATAATACACACTTCATATTAAGTGCCCACTTGTACATGTTTTGGCACCAAGGTGCCATCCTCAGGGATTTTAATAACAATAAAGTATCATAAGTCCAACATGTACCTGGGTGCACCTTGGTGCCAAAACATGTAGGAGTTGGCACTTATCATGCAGTGTTTTATGATTTGTGTTTTATTGTATTACACTTAGTGCATTTTGTTGGTTAATATATTGAATGTAAGAAAATGCATAGAATGAATAACATATAAAATTCAGGGATGTTATCAATTCTGAAAAATGTTATGGTTTCAGTTGTGTAATTGATTCCTGGATATCAGAATAATTGGTAGAAACTAACAGTAAAGAATCAGAGGGACAAAGTGGAGTTAGGTATAACCCCTGAGCAAATAGTATTATAAATTCTACAGAAATACTCAGCAAAAGGTATGTGATCAGGTTTGTCCAAACAGTGCCATTACCCAACATTGGATGGAAGTGGAATAATTTTTTCGGAATGCAGTCATATATTCACAGAATTTCATAGGCTGCATTTTTAAATAATCATCAACAGACTTCAACCAGGAAGTCTATCAGGTATGATAGTAGTTTTAACAAGTTTGTGACAGAAATTGACTACGGAAGTCCTTTTTTTTTTTAAATGTTTTGTGATAATCATTATCATACCACATATAATACCTTGAAGGAGCCAAAAAATCAAGAGTGGAATTGGGTCTTTCTGATGCTACTGTGAGGAGTAGACAGGTCTGTAGCATAAAGTACAGGAGTACTAATGATATTGACAGCAGCATGCACAGAAATGTTTCTGTATGTGCAGGGCATGTTGTAGTTAAAGGATATTACTATAAAAAACTGTAGGGTCTAACATTGTATTTATGATAGGGTTGCTCATAATTGTGCATAGATATATGAAGATTTGGGTGAATTTTTCAGGACTTTGTCAACACATTTCAGTTTTGTTTAAAAGCGTAACAGATATACTGGACAGCGTACATGAAGACCTACATGCATTTCTGCATGCGTATTGAGTGTACCCCACTAGAGTTAAAAGTGTTTGAATCAAAAGTTAAGGCAAACATGAAAAACAAAATATACGTTAAGTATTCTTTTCCAGTAAGTTGGTTGATTGGTATTTGAACTAAACCAAAATGAGAGAAAGCCCCAGGACTGTCACATTATGCATAGGTTTATGTTTCACTCATCAGCAGTTGTTTTCTGAACACACCCACAGATATTCTGAAGTCTCTTTTTCTTGATAACAACTGCACAAACCTTCTCACCCGAACTTTTTGGCATGTGTGTATATAGGTACATGTTTAATTAAAATATGAGTTACTGTGATGCTGCAACTGTTGGTTTATTAAAATGTAAAATTTATCTCCATCTTTCTTTCTGTTTTGTGTGTTGATGGTGAAAACGTGTAAACAGGCTGCTGCTACCTTTGCCATGTTTGTCCACATGTCACCAAATTGGGAACTGATGAGTAATTACCTGTTTCTTTTTTAAGTTTGATGTTTGTGGTGTTTTGCTAAAATGTGTTTCTGTACTCCATTTTCAGGTACAATTAGGTAGAAGTGCTGGATACTTTACATTGAAAACTATGCACATTTCTGCTTGCAGTTCTGTTGTAAATCACTGAATATGCTTCAGAATAAGAAATGTTTTGAACACAAACTGCAGAAATGAATGCAACACAATGTATGCTGAAGAAAGATTTTCTAGAAGTGTTAGTTTTTGGGTCTGATTAAACAATAAAGAGTGAATATGCAACAATTGTTACACTGTGTATGTATTTTGTCACTTTTTCTCCTTGCATGTATGTAGAGAATGGTTCTGCAGCTCACCCAGCCTCTTGTGCAGTAGGTACAGATCATTGTTTTCCAAGGGGTGAAGTAGGTGGAGCATAAAGTATAGTACTTGCCTTCCTGCAGGGCTATAGGCTGTGTGTGGAACTTCTCTTGGGCTCCATATGTCCTCATGACATGATGTGAAGATACACAAATTATGTCCCCATTCTTTCTTGTTACTAAATCTGTAGTTACTCAATAAGTGTACTAGAATTGTGTCAGAGTATCGCATTTATTTTAGTTATTGTATATGTCTGAATGTTGTTGTAATTATTTTGTTTTACAATACAGGATAAACGATATCCAGTTGATAATGTGGAAAGGAATCAGCTTCAGAAATGTTTGGACATCTTGCAACATTCAATCAAGGTCACTTCATTGCAAGGGATGGTGGAGCGTCTTGAAAGTGTTACTAGGCAGCTGGGGTATGTTAACCCTCATTCCTGGCTTGAGCTTCATTTAACAGTACTATTACTGTCAGTGATGTTGTCATTGTTATCATGTCCTGATCATTTTGATCATTGACTGATTAACTTAGAATGCAAGTGAGTGAGTTTGTTGTGAGCATGCCCAGAAATCTTTGAACCCCTCAAGCAGAAGTGTTAAATGCTGCACCCATCGTGTTACCTTTCAGCAGAGCCTATGCCATCTGTTGTTTGATGTGCATTCCTGACAGGTATGCAAAAAATCAGTCATTCAGTTTCATGAATTTTGTGGCAGTTCATCCAAACACTTTTAAATCAATCTCTGGTGTCAGGCATCTGAGGGATGTTCAAACAGGCTGTTCAGACCTTCCACAGAGTTTACATGATTGCTCTTCAGTGAGCACTTGACATTAAATTCTTTGTGTGTCCAGTAACAACCCTGTCTGACTTAATTTATGCACAGTTGTACATATAGTTTTCCTGTCTGGAACTGTAACATTCTGAAATTTATCCTGGAGCTTTCTCCTGCTTTTACATGCAGAACCACTTGTTATGTATAGGAACAGATGTTGCAGTATCTGACATGTGGTATGTGTATACAAGAAATAACACACCAGAGTGAATGACTGCTTATCATACAGGTCAAGTATAGTGATGGACATGAGAGCAACATAGGTATCTGGTAGTTTCAGCTGGATGGTCCAAAATGCTTCATGGTTGTACTATGTGGGAAAAACATGATTTGCACATTTTTTAAATGTGTATTTGAATTTACAAATATTCATACTAGATGTGAAGGGTGTTGTGTGCAGAGTCAGTTTGTGTATTCCTACATAGTGTGGTTTATAAGTTTAGGACTGATTTTTTTTAAAATAACAGAACTAGAACGATCTATCGGCCAACCCACTAACTAAGTACTATCAACCAACATCTGTTCACACACCGAGTTTCATTTGTTTATCTTCAACAGTGTACGAGTTATAACTTGTCTTGTAAAGTCAGTTTTCTTTATACGTCATGGAAGGCGGAAATGAACAGAGAGTTGCCATAACATTTTGTTTCAAAGACGGTCTTTCTGTGATGGAAACACTAGTATTGGTGCAAAAGGCTTATGGGAATGAGGTTGTGAACTGATCAAACGTTTTTAGGTGGTATTCTCGATTTCGAGACAGAAGGGAGCTGGTATAAGATGACGAGAGAGATGGCCATCCAAAATCGACTTGAACTGAGGTAAACATTGCTGCTGTTGCTGATTTGGTAAAAAATGACTGTGGAATCGCATCAAGAATGATAGCAGAATCTATGAACATCCCCAAGACTGTAGTTCTTTGGATTCTGTAAGAAGATTTGGGAAAGAGAAAGTTGTGTGCACATTTTGTTCCACACTCCTTAACACCTGAGCAAAGGGAAGATCGAGTCACATCTTGCCAAGATATTATCTTGTCGGCCGATGCATACAAAAATTTTTTTAACAAAATTATTACGGGAGGTGGGACCTGGTGTTTTGCCTATAACTGATACAAAGCAACAGAGTTCTGAATGGGTTGGTGAGACATCCCCTCGGTCGAAGAATCTGAAATTGCAAAGGTCCTGCATCAAGACCACGTTGATAAATTTTTCAACTCTCAAGGTGCAGTGCACAAAGAATTCGTACCAGAGGGAAAAACAGTAAATGTAGAATTTTATAAAGCAGCAATGGATCGCCTCCTGAAGTGCATTCACCGGGTTCATCCAGCTGCATTCTGCTCTCGAGATTTTTTCTTGTTGCACAATAATGCGCCCGCCCACAAAGCTGCAAGTGTTTGCCAATTTTTGACCCAAAAAAACGTTTCAACCCTTTATCATCCCTCATACTCTCCAGATTTATCTCCACCAGTCTCTGTTCTCCAAGTTGAAAATGAAGGTAAAAGGACTTCACTTTGTGGATGTTGCTGAGATCCAAGAAACCTAACTAATGAATTAAAGAAGGTCCAAAAAGAGGAATTTTCAGCAGCTTTTCAGAAACTGTATGACCGCGCAAAAGCCCATATATATGCCAATGGAGCTTATTTTGAATAGAAAAAAAAAGTGTCTTTGATTTTAAAAACAATCAGTCCTTAAACTTTTGGACCGCAGTGTGTATTCTTTCTTTGGTTTAGCTGTATAGAACACCAAAAATTGTAAGAAAAATTCTTTGTCTGTGATGCAACAGCCTAATATCACACCTGGGCCTCCTGTTGAAGAAATGTCACATTACGAAGTTTGAGTTATTACGATTAAGGCCTACTGGCATGTGATATCTTGCCCATTGGTAGAACGGTACAGAATTTGAGAGGAATCTGCACCCACCATCTTCAGGGCAGAGGAATGAACTACTGCCATGCAGATGAAGGCAGCAGTTTCCACCAGAATGTTAGTACTCTTCTATCATGGTGGTACAATTTTAAATATCATCATACTACATTTTAATTGAATGCTGTTTCATTTTTATGTGGTTGAATATGTTTCAACCAATATGTTCTAAGAGATTTGAGGTGTTGATGAGTCAGTACTGGTTCAGCCTACACTAGGATACCACATCACCAACAGACAATCCCGCTACATAACACCAGCACGCCTCAAGTCAGCCTACACAACGCAACAAATAGTTGCAAGCTCCTGAAGATGGACGTATTAACGTCTGAAACAGGTTGAGCAGCAGATAATAAAGCAAGTGTCATCTAGTTGGTCAACCTTTATTCAAATAACATTACAAGTACAGATTGTAATTATTCTAACTCTGCTTTAGTAGTGAAGTACAGTGACAAGGGCAGTGTTAATTGTCGGTGAAAAGGAGGTCTGTGCTTGTATTAAATACATTCCTGTAACTTCTCAGCAGAAAATAGCCAAGCACTTTTCCTTATTAAATAAGAAACCCATCATTCTGTGCTGTTTGGTGATGCATTTAATGAAGAGTATATGAAAAAATAATCTAGTTAGTGCTAACATAAAAGCACTGGAAGTTTGAAACGTGAAAAACTGGAGGAAGCAGTAGTAATATTGTTACACTAGTTAAATGCTGAAAGTTGTACAGCAACGTATGAAGTGATTAAGGAAAGGGTGAAGAAATTGGACAGGAGATGGGTTTTGCAGGCTTTACATACAGCAGTGAGTGGTAACACCACTTGAAAATGCATCGCAGATTATCACATCATGTAAAACAAGGAGAAACAGCAGAGATAAATAAAGAATCTGTGAAAGAAAAATTGATGCTAAGGAGGCTCAAATATGTGTTGAAAAAATCCTTCAGTATTTTGAACAGAACAGTGACAACAATAACATAATATATCGTGTGGCTCTGGACATTGCTGTTTCTAAAAGTGAGTGGGGTGAAAGTTCAAACAAAAATTGAGAAATATTTGACACCAACAGAATGAAGAGGATTTGCAAGTACTGTACATACTACTGTGTTAAATGTTCTTCTAATATATTCTAATTTTGTAATTAATTCTTTATGCCATTTCAAGTAATTTTATGAATTTAAAAAAGTTGACTGTATTTCAGTTTACAGGAACCCTCAGTATACCATGACACATTGTGGTGAACAAAAAGTGCCACTGTTTGGGGGTTTGATCATGTCCGCAGGAATTTGAATCATATCCACATCCACAACCTTACTTTTTTAGATGAAGTTTAATATTATTCTTTCTTATTTTCCTACATATCTAACAGATGTCTTACCTGCAAGTATTGTGATTAAAATCTTCTATAAATTTCTTATTTCTGCCATGCAGTTTCTGTCTCTGCCTGTCTTGTCCTCCTCCCTGTGATCACCCTAATTTGGTGAAGAGTGCAAATTTTGAGCTTATTGTCCTGCTGTCTCTCTCTCACTCTGTATTATGGGCTCAGATATTCACTTCAGCACCCTCAACATATGTTCTTTTATTGTGAAGACTAAGTTTCACACACACATATATAAAAAGGGTAAAATTATAATCATTTGATTTATGGTATATTCCAGCCCCTCCAGGCAAATGCAAAGATATTACTTCAAATCAGGCCGTTACAGCTTCCATCCATATCCTTTCCATATAAGTATTCACTGATTTTATCATCTGATGCTGTATAAACCATGAATAAATAACATAATTGCAACTTTTCTGCATTGCTGACATAAGTGTCAATTCTATAGGTTAAAATTTTCACCTGGTGGATCGCCACTTGACTGGTTTATATCATCAGATATGTTCTACCTGGAAGTGATGTTAGAGTCGACAGGGGGAGTCAAAGATGTCAGGATTCATCATGAGGGCAAAGTTGAACAACAAGTGAGTATGTTCTGTATTAGATTTGAGGTTATTACAGTGTTAAGTATTACAATTAGAGTCTTTTGGAATGTGGATAGATGGGCACTAATGTTTCATAGGAATTCAGTCCACACTATAAGACTAACAAATGCACGTATGGAAAATGTGTTTTATCACATGTTATTCATTATCGACATGTTTTGACTGCTGTCACCTTCATCACCAAGGTAATTTACAAGATTACAAGGAGTCGAAACAAACTGTTGAAAGCATAGGTGAACCACTCATTGTTACAAAGCATGTCTTAAACTTCCAACATGGTCACTGATTGTCAGCTTATTAACTGATAAAATATGATAAAATGAAATTTATTTAAAAACTTTGTCTATTGACTTATGTAGTTCATGTTCACCCTGTAATAGAATTAAACATAATACAGCTGTAAATATGTCTGTTAGACTTATATTCATAGCTGTGTTCTTTTTAATTTTATTACAGGGTGTGCATTAACTACACAAAGCAATACACACATTTTTTAAAGACATTTAATTTTATCAGATTATAGTAGTTAAAAAGCTGACATTCAGTGACTATATAAGAAATATGAGACGTGCTTCATAACACTGAGTAGTTCACTTATGCATTTTAACAGATTGTTTGGACTCCTGTAAACTTGTAAAGTACCCTGATGATGATGGCGATGACAGTCAAAACATGTCTGTAATGAATAACTTACGTTAAACACGTTTTACATATGTGCATTTGTTGGTCTCATTGTGTGGATTGAGTTGTCAGTTTAATGCATGGACATGAAATGTGTTAAACGAGTTTCATAGGAGCATTGTGCCTCTCTTCAACTACTTTCTCCTCAGAAACACTCATTCTGGGAATATTGCTGGTCAGGATCAGGAATTCTGAACAATTGATGCAATAAAATTACACTTCAAGGACTGTTTGAAAGTGAGTGACAGAGGGCTGTTCTAATGACAGTGGAGGTGATAATTTAGTTTCAGACTGAACATGTGTATGGATAAGATCACCAGGGTGGTCAGTCAGAGCTTCACACCCAGTGACCAGTGTGTTAGCAAAAGGTGCTATCAAGTAATTCTTTTTAAGTTCCAATGCTGTCACTGCTTGTGTCTGTGTACAGACTACTGGATATTGTAGTAGTAATTATAAACTTTAGTGCTCTGTGTCTGTTGCTACATATTCCACTATCTGAAAGCTTTCATACTTAACCCCACAGTTTAACACCATCATTAGGCACGTGGTTTTTGCATACAAGAAGGTTGCATATGGGTGAAGTTGTGCCTGTGCTTTGCTATGAAGGCTTATCATGCACTGGAGTTGCAGCTCCATGCATTGTTAACCTGAGTGCTAGATGGAGGTGAGTGGTCAGTTTCATGCCTTCTATTTTTCTGGGATATGATGCTGTATACTCTGGTAAGGAGTTACCATTTACTGTAGTTGTGTATCTGGATAGCACCATCATAGACAATCACTTGTATGGTGTGCTTTACCTTATGGACCTAAGGGTCCTGTCAGACTTTGGACACCCGTGCAAACATTTCATGTCAGTGCCATAGCTGTGATGCTGTAGCCTGATTCAGTAAATTGTAGCCTTATGTTGGTAGTATTGCAGGCTGTGTGGCTCCACCAAGATGTTTATTGACATTTCAGACATTTCCCCCAACCTAAGATGTTGCTTTCCATCAAGCAATAATCTTATGTAAGTTTCTTACTGTCAGCAGATTGAAACAAATTATCGTTGCTACAGTTGGCTGGAGTGTTTATCTCTCACTCTCACTGTCTGTCTCACACACATGTATGCATGCACTTAGACTAAATAAGTCATGACATTGAGTTATTGTGCAGTAAGGCTCTGGACTTACGTACTTTTTTCTTATAACTGGAACACTTGCCATACTTATTTTCATGATTTTTCTCAGCTCTGTGCTTATACAGGCCATGAACACTTAAAATTCTCTACAATTCATCATCCTTTGGCCATCCTGCCTTTTTATAGTATGTAATGAAGATACAAACAGCATTGTAAAATAAAGCATTTTAGAGCATTTTATTTCCTCCTGCATTTCTTATTTATAAAATTTATTTTATTTTTATTGTTATTTATGACATGTAAAACAAACAAGCCACATTAAGTGTGTATTTGTAAGGTACTTGGTTCATGTCTTGGCTTGACACAAGGACTGTTCTAACAGGTATTTGTGATGTCTGCAGTCATTCAAGGGAAGTCCTTGTATCTGCATCAGATGAGGCCACAACTACTGCTACTTGATTTCCAATTCACTATTCATTAACTGTGCTTTTATTTGAAACTGATTATGAACTACTTAAAATAGAACTGTGTTTGGAGATAGCTGTCTTCTGGAATGTGATGCTTTGTAGACTGCTACAAGCATCTTGATGTTTAACAGGATTATGCAGCTTCCTTCTTCAGGATCTACCAGAGTACATACTGTCACACCTCTGAGACAAGAGTCTTTATATTTACTGCCATGAAAATGTCAAATCTCATTCTGTAGGAAATTGTGTTGGATATCTTTGTGAGGTGGTAGCACTCCTTCATGTTTGGGAAGTCCAGTGTACAGATCAGTCACTGGAAACCAGCTGTTCTGACTGAAGTTTTTTTGGTGGCTTTCTTCAGTTTTGCCCCAAAAAGGCCAGGATAGTACCTCAGATTGCGACATGACCACTTCCTTCCACACTCGTTTAATGTCTTATCCATTAGTCATCATATTATTCAGGTGAAGCTGCTGACAGCATTTTTAAATAAACCATAAATACATGTTATTTATTTACTGTTTTCTTCTACAGAGTTGTGAAGAACTGGTGTTGTGCCTTTCAGTAGGAGACTTTGCTGACTTTACAGCACAGTTAGAGGGTCTGGCATCGATCTATCAGTTAAATGCCGAAAAAAAGGTAAAATGCAAGGCATTTAGTGCATTGCAGAGTCTGGAAGCAGATTTGGGAACTCTAGCCACACTCCAGTCTTTTATCAAGGAGCCTTTCAATTTGGTTCACAAATCACCTGTTGGCATTTTGGAAAAAAGGCGTGGAGGTATGTTTTTTAATAAAGAAACTCAATCCTTTGATCTGACTTTGCTTAAATTACTGCATTCACGTTTGTATTTAGATACACACATTTTGCTAGAGTGGAGACCAGTTGTGGCAGCATGTCAGCTAAGATCTTGATGTGGCAATACACAAATATACATTGTAACATTGCCAGCCTTTTTCTGCTTTGAAATGGTGCATGCATATAACTTTGGCAACAATGCAATTGTATAGCTGAGTCATGCTACAAAAAATTGTTGTGCACAGTTTAATTGTTTGAGGATTCAGTAGATGTGCTTGCATCCCTACAGATTGCCGTGACGGTCATTCCATCCCTATGTCGGTTCGTACACATATAATACCTTGTGAAATAATGAGCAGATTTTCATGAAATGTTATATTTGAGAAATATATGAAAAACTGTTGCACATTGTCATTTGTGGTTAGAAATGGACAAACATAATGAATACTTGACATGAAGATGTATATGCATTTCTTTGCACATTTGCATTTTACAATGTGTAACAGAAAGTCTTGATTTCATTAGATTGCATTAAAAATAGGTCTTGTAATATAACAGTATATTAAGATATGACTGTGAGGTATGAATTCGATGTATGAAACACACAGCACCACTTTAGAGGAGTGTTCTATGCACAGAGTGGCAATGTCTGTATCAAGATGGGTTCTTGGAAGTTTTGTGTTTGAGTTATTTCAGTTTGTAAGGAGATATATGGAAAATAAAGTGTTCATTTTAACTTATATGTCTTTTATGGAAAATAAAGTGTTCATTTTAACTCATATGTCTTTTGCTGTGTGATGGGGATATGCATCATCATTAGCTACTGTGGCCAAGGAGATACTTTTTTAAATAGGCTATGCAATTGGTCTGCTTTGACCTACCCATCATTCCATGTATTTGCCATTCATAACAGCAATGTTAAAATGAGGTGGAGTTCCATCATATATGAGCAACATGTATATTCATGTGTGTAGTGCTGTGGTTCCCAAAGTGTGCTCTGCAGATCCCAAGGGATCCATGACTAGTTCCTAGGGGATATGTGGCTACATTTTTGTAATGGCTGCCTTGAAGTTAATTAATTTTTTAAATTAAAGGAACGTTATTTAAAAAAATCATGAACTTCTTTAATTGGCGATGTATTTATTTCGTATGACTATTAGAGTGTCTAATTAAGAAACTTCTGTACCCACAAAGTGAATGACAGTCATTTTAATTAAGGTCAAAGTTATGTATGCTACTGTAGCTATCTAAAGTCAGTTCTGAGATATAAATTTTTAAATTTTGGATACCAATTATCCAGACACTGTATTTACATAAGCAGGGATGTGAGGATCTGTGGTTACTTTTCGAAGCCAATAGGTGTCCACAAGCAAAAAAGTTTGGGAAACACTGCTGTAGTGGAATATCTTCCATTATCTCTGGAAGGGTTATGTTTAAAAGGTTGTGATGAACTGCCCGTCTCAGCCTGTGCTGGAAAACATGGGGATGCACCAGTGTATCTTGTTGCATGATAACCCAGAGCATTGCAATACTCAGCATATCTCCTCTTATCCCTGCCAGCACATTTACTGAAAATCTTTATTGGTGTTGTGACAGAATGATTCCATTTGGATTAACATTTGCCCTCGAGTGATGATTGTGGAGCTTTACCATGCCATTGTGAGTACAACATGGTTGTCTGTGACAAGCACGATGCCCACCACTGCAGGAGCCACTGACAAAGCTGTGCTGTTCTATTATAACCATGTAGGCACAGGCCTCATGTCTCTGAAGGTGCTAAGGATGCAGGGATTGCTCTTGGAGTACCTGCCAGACAATCATATCAGGTTGTTCTGTAACTGCAGTTCTCTGCATGCTGGTTTGAGGATGTTTGCATTGTAATCCAGGTTTCTCTCTGTCGGCTGTTGTGTCTGGTCTGCCCCTTGTCTTCTGTTGTCTGCTGCCATGTGGTCAGATGTTTTTCTTACCCCTGAGGTGTTGATCAGTGCTAGAAAAGGTTTCTATATGGACCTCTAACCCTTGAAGCTGAAGGTGACATGTTCCTTTGAAATGCCAACAAGCACAAGTGATGCACAGTATGACGTCCCAGAAGACCGGGCTCTTTGATTAGTCCACTGTGAAAATCTCAGAACTTCAGAGGTTGTCCCCCTGAAATTTGAGAAGCCATGAGATGGTTCCTGGTAAAGATGATGTGCATCAACTCATTGCTGTATTCACAGCCAAACATGCAATGCCTATCTGCCGTTCTCAAGATATTTGTATTGATCAACCATATGTCCCACAGAACAATGACTGAACCTGCACAGCAACGCTCACTTCACACTACATACTGAAGAACATAATGTTTAAACATGGGAAGCAAGTGTCTTGCAGAGAGAGTTTTGCAGTGCACATTTGACTGTTGCATTTACTCTTCACTTCTCTTTACAAATGCAGCATTCAAGAATCCATGTTCATATAGACATATTGCACTGTTTTTTGTGTATGTAACATTGCTACAGTGGTGAGGATAGTATGGACTTTTTGGGAGTGGATAAATATACACTAACAGTGAATATTTGCATGTGAACTTTGTATTGTGTACTATAAGGTAAGAGTTAATTCTGATACCATTTGTATATAGTTAGCATTATTTTCACACTGATGTGGTTGTAATGTAAAAAGTGGAAGGAAATGTTTAGAATCACATTTGTTAGTGTATTGCTTGAAATTATAAGTCTTTTGCTGCTTAGTACATCAGAAGCTAGCAGACATGAATTTAAAATTTAGAAGCAGTAACATGGCAGAACTATTATGCTATGTGTACATTTCCCAGCATGTTGTATCTTATGTTTGTGTAGTGTGAAGTCCTGTGTCACAAGTAGTTGATGTTTATTCCAGAAACTTCAGAGCATGGTTACTTGCATTAGGCATTGCTTTTTGTGCTTGCTGAGACTTATGTTTCAAATTTACTGTAAGTAATTCTGCTAGTATTTGGTATGACAGAAGTAACACTTTTTTTCCTGTTTGGCTCATTCAGTGTCTGTTAAGGTATCAGGAAAACTATTTTTCAGAGGGTGTGTTTTTCAGAATACAGCATTTTTCAGAGGGTGTGTTTTTCAGAATACAGCATTTTCTAGTATATGTTGCACAGCTTTAATAAGAAACCATAGGACCAGACGTTAGCATATACAAATGATTGATGCAAGGGTGGAACATTACTTATTCCATATGCTGTCTAAACTTTTACATCTTCCCTTACAAGTGGATATTAGTCTGTGAAGTACTGTGCATGTGTTCTGCTAACTGTGAGTGTTGACATGCATTTATTGAGCAACTTATAATGAAGCAGAATAAATTTGAAGTTTCTTGGTGGTACAATGTGTAACATTAGTAAAAGATGTATAAAAGACTTGACAGACAACAATACAGTGATAAATTTACCTTTGCTGTGGAGTTAATGACTGAGTTGGATTAATTTATTAAGAAGCACACTGATGGAGATATTTACCATTGTATTTTGTTGGATATGTGTATGCTGAAACTTGCAGTGAATGTTACAGGCCATGCTATGAAGCTGATATATTTGGTACCTCCATATGATCTACTTGACCAGCAAACAAAATCATCACTGCCCCTATCAGTAGAAGAAGTTACATCACGAAACTTGGGGTACAGTGTCATGGTGTGTATGGAAGGATCCACAGCTCACAAATTGCAGACTACTCCACTTATTTCTGTCAACCGTAGTCCCAATGGCAAAAGGTGATTATGAAGTTCAGAGTACTGTACATATTAAATTTGGTAGTTTTGGATTGAGTTGTAGCACAGAAATTGTAAGTAATGGCTTTTAATACAAGATTTAGGCTATTATGATAAATACATATGCTAGAATCTTGGGTGATCATCAGCAACATGGCATAGAAACCTGTGTTTTGGTGATAAGAATTGTCTTTCATCAGGGTTGATTTGCGGAGTGACTGTTAATCACTAATACATCAGTCATTGCATTGCCTCTTTTCTCATAGTGTCCTGGATGGCCCAAACAGATTAGGTTCATTGGTGCTTACTCCCACTGTACATCTGGTATGTGTAGCATTTAGTCACGCATGCTACATGCTGTATGCCACATGCAACATATCCATAGTAATTTGTTGTAACAATATTACATGAAGAGCAGATATTTAGAAATTGATTTTGAATGTGATTGATTTGTTAGATCATCTTTCTTTACTCCAAATATTCTCCTCAGTGCTTTGTTCTCAAAAAACGAATAACTCCTTGTGTGACCATTTAAGTGACCTGCTGTCCATTGAATGACCTTTGTAGTCTGTAGTGTGGTGTTACGTCCCTCCACTTTTTTAAACCATTAGCACATGGACTTTAAAAAATTTTATGCATCAGTATATAAAATTGGAGGTTCTGAGTCCTCAAAGTGGTGACTGAAGACTTCTTTCTTCTTCATTGTGGTGTCATGTAACCTGATTGAAGTGTATTGATGTTTTGAGGAACTTGAACTCTTGGTAGAAGAATGTTGTGGAAGTATGAGTACACTTCCACCAGGCTGCACAGTGTCACATCCCAGAAGTCTTTGCATGCCTGTAGTACGTAGTGTCCACATGCTAGCAAAGTGATGTAGAGGGGCTGTTATCCTACCATCTGTGAATAAGTGAAAATAAAACACTTGAGGTAATTGAAAAATGTTATGGGCAAGACATGTTGCAAAGTATGGTGTGCATTTCCTTTCCCATGTCTTTCACGTGACATTCCCACATGGTACGCTGATCACCTATGGAGCATATATCAGATTATTTAGTTTCTTGGAGTAAAAACAGAGTATGCTATTGCAGAGTAATGTCATATTTGAAATTTCTGTTCTTAGTTGTGTTATGTGCCAAGCTGTTACTGGCTAGCAAGATCCCAAGGTACCATTTTATGTGCCTGATTTGGTGACTTATTTTGGATCTGATTTATTAAGTTGTCAAGTGCAGCTGTTGTATATTTAACATTGTTATCATTGCCATCATCATCATCATCATCATCATCATGGTGCATTCCCAGGCTGCAGATGGAGGAAATGGTGTGCAGATATATGGGGTTGCTGTAGATATATTGAATAAGCAGTTACAGAGAACTGATCAGGGGTTATCTCTCAGCTTGGGGGTTGGGCAAGGGGCTAGAAACTCCTCACCACAAAAACCATTGTGTTATGAAATGTTACTGTAATGGGGTGCTGCAGCCGTCCTAACCACCAACACAATTACCTAAAAAGGGTATCCGCTGCCACCACTTTGGACTACACTATGACATATTTCTACTATATAATATATTCTACAACACTACAACATAATACATGACTATTATAACATCTAAACAAAATACTATAACCCAATAAAAGTTTTTAAGGTACAACATAAAGTACTTCTCTAACACAAGGATTACAATTTCCTATAAAGGAATTACCATAAGGAAAGACTGATCACCTTCCACTGCTGCACATTTCCTTCCTTCCCTTATCCAACCAATCAATTTGGAATACCAATTTATAAAGCACCTAAAATAAAACGAAATATAGTCCAAATCATTTCCACGCTTCAATTTGGTACCAATCAACTTAATCACGCTTACCTGGCAAGGTAATTAGCAGTAGAGCCCAAATCTTATAAATTTTGCTCTTTCTTCACTCCCCATACATCTGCCGCTACCAAAGGATCAACAAAGACTCTGTACTGTCGCTTTACCAAGCTACACCACGCTTCTCAGGTAAAGTCAGCATTTCCTGTATTTACCTAGCAACAGTTTCCTGCAGTTTCAACTGGTTTGCTGTTGCTTTGTGAGTGAAAGGTGATCTGGCCTTCCTGTTTGTTCGACTGGGAGATGTACCCAGCCATTCCTTACAATGCTACCAGCATATATGAAATATATACAATGAAATGGAATAGAATAAAATAAAGTTTTCTCCACGAGGCACTACATTACTTTTGGGCCTTAGACTTGGCAAGATTCTGTAAAGGATGTGGAATATATGCCATCAGAGTACCAGGGGCTGTAAAGGAAATGGAATTTGAATTTGACCACTCACTCCAATTAGTGCCAGGGTTAAGAACGAGTGTTCTGTTACCTCTTCTCTGCCTATTTACTTTCATGGCACAACAGGGACAGATTTACCTTCATGTTTGGTATGCATGTGAGAGAAGAGAAGGGCATAGGGATTTTTGTAGGAAAACAGATTAGAAAGAAAGAAAGAAAGTTAGAAAGAAAGAAAGGAAGAAAGAAAGAAAGGCCATCTGGCAGATGTAAGCATAGATGTGAGGATAATAATAAAAAGGATCTTAAAGGATAGGATAGAGGGTGTTGAATTCATTCATCTGACTTAGGATGAGGGTTCCTGTGAATACAGTAATTAATCTTTGGGGAGTGTATTGACTAGCTTAGCAACTATTAGCTCCTCAGGAGGGACTCTGCTATGTAGAGTTTCTGAACTGTAGTTAGAGTTGTATTTGTTTTTAATCATTACTGCTACAACTTTTAATTTATAATTTTGTATGAAATATTAACACTTAAGATTGGTAGTTAATAGCTTCAGTTCTCCGTATGCTTTACATTTATTTCTAGTATTGTAGGGACCAGTTTACTTACTAGTTGGAGTGAAGGTGATGAAGCAAGCTGGTGAGAGGGAAGTAGGGCTCATACACCACCAGGCATTTTCTTTTTAAAAATACTGCCTTATTTAAAGTCACAGTACTTTCCAGTTTCTTTCAAACAATGGGGCAAAGTGGACAGTCAGATCTAACAAAGTACAATTCATGGGAAGGAAAGACAGGGTACTAAAATGGCGAAGTTACAATTAAGAAACACAAACTAAATGTTTAGGTGTGCCAGAAAGAAGTGTAGTAGATCTGTGTGAGTCAAGCCACCATTATGTGAGTACAGAAAATAAGGAAAGAAAAACCAAAAGATGTGCTGGGAACACCTGGCAAGGAAAGGTAAGATTGACAATGATACCTAATTTATATATATATATATACAGGGTGTCCCAGGAGGAATGTGCAAGACTTCGGGAGAGTGTTCCTTATGTTAAAGTATACCGATATAACCCAAAAAACCTATATCCAAAGTTGAACGGTTATGGAGGTAATGGCCAGAGAAAAGTGGGGGCTTCTTGCGGTTCCAAATACTGCAACCTGCACAGCTGATGTGTCACACGACAGAGCTATGTCCTTGAGACTGGAATGCAGTGTTAATAGCGCCTGCGTGATGGTTAGTTGCTTGCAGGGAGTTGAAAGAATGCCTTTTGTGTTTTCCCACGTGGAATATTGTGACATGCATTTTGTGTATGGATTTTGCAAAGGCAATGCACATGCTGCTGTTGAAGAATACCAAAGGCTTTTTCCCGACT
>Ga0123352_10006633_pt1 | contig 17748 bp, 7 predicted proteins | sample TergutLab28metaG_FD_89700 | JGI IMG/M metagenome (GOLD analysis project Ga0123352, IMG submission 89700) | Labiotermes labralis P1 segment gut microbial communities from Petit-Saut dam, French Guiana - Lab288 P1 | ecosystem: Host-associated > Arthropoda: Insects > Digestive system > Gut ... | reverse complement strand
GGCCGCTAGCATTGTCACGTGACGTATCAGCTGTGCAGGTTGCAGTTTTTGGAACCGCAAGAAGCCCCCACTTTTCTCTGGCCATTATCTCCGTAACCGTTCAACTTTGGATATAGGTGTTTTTGGTTATATCGGTATACTTTAACATAAGGAACACCCTCCCGAAGTCTGGCACATTCCTCCTGGGACATCCTGTATATATATATATATATATATATATATATATACCGCTTGATTCAGCAGTAAAAGAGTTTGTATTCAACCCATAGAGTATATTTAACTCTTTCGTAAAATTCTCAGGATAGATGGCAATTTATGTATTTAACTAAACAACATTAACCAGTTCGTCTTGTAAGACAGGTGCAGTGTATTTACTGTGAAATAAAGATAAAAGAAAGCCGTCCATGCCCACGTCTTGAAGACCTGGGTACGAGATGGAGGTGAGTGGCCAGCTTCATGCCTTGGCCTCTTTACCCCCGGGATATCATCCTCCAATACCACTGTATAGAAGGTAAGTTCAGGTCAGATCTGGTCTGCAGTTGTGGAGCAGAGAAACATTTCTTGCCTCTAATGGAAATTTGACCATGGTCATGGTAATTCTTGGTCATTCAGCCAGTAGCCTTGTCGTCATGCCGGGTGAGCTAGTGCGGCTGTCTGCTGAGGGCACTATTTTAATTTTTAAATATTATTTACATGAATTTAGTGCTTTAAAGTTTTAAGATGGCGACACACTTTTCAGAATTTGACGTTCAGGTGACCATGCATCGTGATAAATTCTTATAATAAAACCAACTAGATGTACTAATTTCTCAAATTTATTTTTGGAATGAAACTCTACATGTTTCGGACGGTTCCTCTGTCCATCCTGATGATGGACAGAGGAACCGTCCGAAACATGTAGAGTTTCATTCCAAAAATAAATTTGAGAAATTAGTGCATCTGGTTGGTCTTATTATAAGAATGCTTTTCAGAGCTGTGCGATATTATATACGTAATAATTCGAACTTTGGCTACACACAGTTCTTCTCCCGAGCCATAGAACAAACTTCACCAAGCACCGCGCGACACTGCACAAGACGACCCATTCGGCATAGTACCGTATTTGCTACGCCGTCCGTTGCAACTGGAATTTTGTAAAGTTCTGTTTTCTTTAGTTTCAAGGAATTAATTATTTCGTCCTACCAGTGTGCATTGTTCCGTTCAAATCCTGAAGTCAGGTAAGTTACACGTTTATACACCGACAGAAAAGCACCTAGCAGCAAGAGAAAACATCGTGTCCTCAAGAGAATGGTGAAGAAAATTGCAGAATGTGGGTAACGATTTGAACTGCTCGCCGAACATTAGTGCAATGACAGAATCCAGGAGCATGAGATAGGCGGGGTAGGGAGAGAAGAAAAATTTATACACGGCTTTGGTGGCAAAACCTGAACAAAAGAGACCACGGGAATGGCATAGACTTACCTGGAATAACACTGAGAGGATCTTAAAGAAACAGTACGTGAGATGCAGGGGTTTAATTTGGCTTAGGATAGCGACAAGTGGCGGGCTCTTGTAGCTTCCACTTCCAAAATGTGCCGAAAATTTCTTGCGTAGAAGAAATATCAGCTTCACAAAGCGGACTCTGTTACATGGAGTTTGTTATTTACTGTGTGTTTTTAGTCATTCAGCTACCAAGTTAGTGGTTAGTTGGCTGGTTGCTTGTTATTCAGTTTTTAGTTAGTTCGTTGACTGGTTATTAGTCAGCCAATTAGATTGGTCCATAAAATATATTCACGGTGGTACATAACAAAGACTAAAATACTACATAATTTCGAAATGCAGTGTAATTAGTGAGGCTGTGCACAATTCAAATAACTTTTCAGACGATGAAAGTTCATAAAAAAAGTCGCCTTGAATATCCGACACTATCGCTATAGTGGATGTTAAACAGTCTGCATAGTCTGTCATCATCGATGCTGCTGATCATGTAACAGATGATCTTTCTTATAGGCTATTCCATATTACGCGACACAGAACGCAGGCGCAGAATGTTGCCATACATCTCCACTAGTCTGCCAATGACAACTGAATAAACTTGGGATCACTGTATCTGTGATTGTGGTGGTGTGTGAACGTTCATTTACAGTCATTGTGTTCAAAGACGTTCCAGGTAGGAAGCGTATTGATCAGCTTGTTAACTGTCAACGTTTCAGGAAAGACTCTGAACCATGGAGTTGACTGCTTTGTTAAACAGCATATCAGAGATGGCCTTCCTCTTTCATCACGATATGGTCAACAAGGAATGTGAGGTCTTTAAATCCACACAAAGCAGACTGCAGTATCTGTTAGAAATGTATTGATGGCACCATAAATTTGTGCTTCGTATATAAATCGATCGATCAGTAAATTGCTCAGTGTTTATTTATATTGTAGGTTTTCTTATTAGATGGCTTTACTTTTAATATCTTTAAGCAAATACTCTAAGACACCCTTAAGAGTTTAATTCCGCGGGAAAAACGTGACATTTTACGACAAAATGTTCATATTAGTACTCAAAACATATACTGCAATAGTACATGAAATCACATTTGTAGCACAATTGTTTCCATCTACACTCCCCCACACGTCTTGTAGCATTCAAGATAAATAGATAGAAGGACCCTTTTTGTATATGTTTTAACTAAAGTACTGAATAATCAACCTTCTGACCTTGCATACAAAACATCCATTACTGTTCTTGCCATTCGAAATTAGTGAGTTGTAAACAAATTTATTCTACAAAAGCAAGTCCGTGTGAGCCTAATTCTTGATATGACATGTTGTTATTCTTCAAAAACTGAAGAAATTCACCCAGACATTCAGTTCGACAACTAACCGAATTTCGACTAAACCATCGAACATTACGATACATAACATTACAGTACATAACATTACGGTACATAACATCACAGTACATAACATTACAGTACCTAACATTACGGTACATAACATTACAGTCCTGAAATATGGAAAGGCAAAATTTAAAGCAGCCTTAAGAACATTCACACACACACACACACACACACACACACACACATACATATACACACACACACACACATACTATACCCACACATACACACACACGCACACACACACACCTTTTACCCTGTAGATGAACTTTTTATGTTTAAAGATGATTTTTAGTGTTTTTTATAAAACGTTTGTGGTATTTTACGCTGTAAATTTGTACATTTATGTATTTATGGCTTGTTCCACACCCTGCTGTCTTTATGACACACTAATGGATCCATGGAACGTGTATGTGTGTGTGTGTGTGTGTGTGTGTGTGTGTACGTAACGTACTGTACGTAGTCCTTTGTACGCCGAATTCACTTCGTTTAACAAATTCTGAAATTGGTCCTTTTCCGAAGCACGCGCCGAAATAAAATTGACGATTTGATTACTGCAGCCCGGATTAAATAATTTTGAACTGTGAATAAAAGGTGATTCTAGGATCAAGGAAATAGGACAGTCTGAATGATAATTGTATAAATATCTATCACCTCGAAATCTGCATTCGCTGTGGCGACACTGGTTGCTTTCTTCTTCCAGGGGGGGAAAAAAAACCCGCACACAGTTACAAACAACAGAAGAAGAAAACCAAACAAAAGAAGTGCCGGTAGAACTTTCTTACTCTAATCGTTCAGTTCTGTCATTACCAAGATACGAGTACTTATCCGCAGCATTGGTATTATTGGGAAAGGAGTAGACTCAAATTCCGTTATTCTAATAGTCGCTTGGACACTCGGTTCGCGACTTATTTGCAGGACACTTATACACCGTTATGTCCACAGTCACAAACTCATCGAGCTTCCATCCCGGTCAACGTCCGTTGATAAATCTCCCTTCCAAACGTCGCACCGCTCCAGTCATTTAGTAGCCATGATAATCATCTATTACCTCCACGATCTAACATATACTCATGTGTGTGTGTGTGTGTGTGTGTGTGTGTATACACAGCACCGGACGGTCACCTACAGAGTGTGATGATCCAGATGTTGTATAATACAATTTTGACCTTCTGATGATGAGAACATAGTGCTCGAAACATGTAGAGGCATGTAATAATGTTATTATAAAACAATAATTTATGCATTAAGTTGGTTAATTACTAATATTATACTGAGATGCACGGTCAGCAAAACATAAAAAAGATTAATAAAATCTTGCATGGCTGCCATTTTTGAACTTCACACTCGCCTTCCCCATATTCCCCCACAAAAATGACAAAGAGCGCAAATCTAGCCAAAGTATTTTTTTAAACTGTGTTTGGACCTGTCTTCTGCAGCAACAGTTTACGTGGTTTTCGAAATGGAAAAACCTTGTTCTCCCCACTCCCCTTCCATTACAGTTATTAGACGGTTCGCGGCAATCGAGTTGACAGTTTTGAATCGATTGTGCCCATCACTAGCATCACAGGCAGTTGTAGTATTTCGCTGTTAGACGTTGAAGTTAACACGATGCATGTACGAATGCAGTTTACTCATGCATGATACGTAAATGTGAGCCAGATTCGTATACAAGTCTGTCATTGTATGTACACGCGTATCGAATGTCTACTTACGTCAGCCTGTCGGTTTCATATTTCAGCCCTCACATAACAGACAATACGACTCGTCCATCCGGACCTTACATCTCTGCTTTAAGATTGTTTTCCCACATGGTTGTAACCCGTCACATTCCGGAACAAATAATTGAAACACCCCACACACCCAAATCTAGAAATTACCAATACTCACGGATACACAATGATATTAAAACAAAAGAGCGTCCACTTCTATGCAGTGTGCGTTCTGCCAAGTTCGTTCACCGAAATTTGTAGTTGTCGTTGCGTGTTTTATCAACAAAGGGCGACGTTCGTTTTCGGATGAGTGACTGCAGATTTCCATGACTGCTTCCATTCATTCAATTCCAAATCATTCATGTGTAAGGAATATGCGCGGCTGGTATGCCATTCTTCTGACATCGTATGTGTTGGTGCTTTGAGTACGCTACCATATTACTGATAAGAAGACCTCAAAAACAGAACACATTACCGTTGTTGCAGCGGTCATCAGAACTTCGCTGTTTATTGCTTGTGATGTGTCATTTCCTACGCTGTTGGAAGCAGTCTGGCTTCAAGCGAAGAAATGCAAAACTTGGCCATATTCGTAGTGACACAAAGTCCAGCCTGCCGCCAAAGAAACGAGAGTAGTGTTTTCGAGATTAGAGGTTTAACAGAAAAGTATCTTTGCCAGTAGCTGTTTAGAGAACATATTTTTAATGCTCTTCAATTCAACTAATTCAACAAACAGTTTTACAGTAGCTTATGATTTTTATACAGTTCAGCATTGGCTGTCTCTATAAAAATGGGCATATCAAGTGAAGTTGTGAATTAGGCTACTAGAGAGTAGGAATTATATGAGAGCTTAACAATGCATCTCTCTGAGCCCTTCATGCTTGATTCCAAGGGTTAGGCCTATGTCAGATATGAGTTGTAGATTCTGAGAGTGAACATTTTACGTTTGTATTTTGGTACTATTTACTATATGTTTATTCACAATTTTTTAGTGTTTACAAACACACGTCATAAAACAGGGTGTATCACAAGGGGGAATGATTTATGAATCGTTCCCAATTTTTATACACAGCTGTACAAAGTAAACAGGGTGTATATTAACTACATATACCAATACACCAATTTTGTTTTTAAACTGCCGAATTTCATATTATTTAACCAGTACATAGACTGACATTTTGTGACCGTAGGGAGAGGTTGAGGCATTTATTTTAACATTGAGTGGTTCCACTTATATAATTTGGCAGTTTGATATATTCCTAATAATCTCATAAAGCTTCCCTGATGATGGTGATCACAAAAGCGATCGCAACATGTTGATAAATTATAGAATGTGATAAAATATATTTTGCATGTGTGCATTTGTTGGTTTTTTACACGAGTTTGTACATTGCTTGAATGTACAGAAATGGAACATTAAGTTTTGAGAGTTTCTTTGAGCATGTTCGTTTTCAGGGCTGCTCTTTCTAGGGTCAGATTCATTAAATGGTGACTGAGTCTATCATACAGACTCCATTTCCACATGTCAACACAGAATAATTTCGACAGGCTGTCGTAATCTGAGTAGGTTTAAATTCCTGTGTTCCCAGTATCTGTGCATCCTAGGACTGTGCACACCTAAGGCAAGCTGTCAGAACACTTGTATTAAATCTGGTCAACCTCTTGTGCCTTGCATATCCTCAAATTAACTGGCTGAAATGTGATTCTGAAAGGTATTTAAATCGAAATCCTACATAGGTGCCAGCAAGGGGGAGCAGGCATTGCACCCCTCCCTTTAACCAAATTGCTGGTAAGAGAGTTTCTGGTAGCTGTGCCCCCATACCCTCCACCCAGAAGAAATTCCTGGTATAAAACTAATCATTGCTAATACTGTGCTTCATTAAAGATAAGTACTTAGATGACATGTTGGGCTTACTTTTTTACTAGTATTACTTATGCAATGTCAGTTTTATCTGCCTTTCTAATATCAGAGCCTTAAATCAGTTTTTCTAAACTTAGGTCATATTTTACATGTGTTCATAAAAATTTTCTTGACATAACTGAAGGTATGCATTTATTCTGCAGCAGTGAGGTGTGAGAGATAATGAGGAAAATGTCCAGCTCTATTGATATTTATGTACTTTGCGTTTATCACCATAAGCAGACAATATGGGATGTGTCATGACTGCATCAGTGAGGACTTTCCAAATTTCAGAGAGTGCTCACATTTGAAATACAAATTCTTCCACATAAAATTGTCTTTCAATGCCATGTTTTTGTTCTGTAATAAAAATTGTGTGAGATTTTAGATTCTCACAGCATTTTTCTGCCATGTCACTGGAGGAGTGGGTGCAGAAGTTTTGTAAAAACATGTGGAAATGCTCTTGCAACAACACAATGTAATATCCAAAAAGATGTGAATCCTCAGCTTAAATTCTCTTGATATAAACGTTTTTGAAAATGTGCATCTTATTGCAGCAGTATTTAAGGAGTAGATTATGTCAGCCATATTGAAATGGAAAACTGTGTACTTGAACAGCGTTTTGCTGTAGCTGTCTTGAGAAATGAAATAAGGAAAAGAATGACTGCTACCATTTCTCTCTTTATTTATGTATCACAGCAGGATGTCACACATAAAGAAATGGTATTTTGGTCACATTCCATTTTGAAGAAATCACACTGTTTATTGAATGATATTTTCAGCTATTTAAAAAAATTATAATAAATGTTTTTGCATATAGTTCGGTGTATTTTTATACTTCTCCAGAAGGTATGAGTTTATGACAGATTAGATACATTTGGCTGCCCATATTAGTTGATTTAAATTATTTTGTGTTTATGCTGGATTCAGTAAGCATGAATTTTGCCTTTAGTCTAGCAGTAGATTACGGCATGCCAGCAAGTATTATCTTCACCTTGTTATGAAGTTCTCATCACAACAAGTGTAAAATCTAAAGTGAAAGATAATTTTAATATGTGTAAATACACAAGTGTATACATTCTTTAAAACACAGAGTTTGAATTTTGCCTTAAAATGGGTTACATTTGGGTATCTACTATTTCTGTTGTGTCTCTAGTTATTTCATTTGCCACACCAGAGTGGAATGTAGTGAAATTAGTGTCCATTGCTGTGCTGAACGTGTGAAGACATAATTCACAACAAGTAAATAGAACTGACTGATTTAGTTGGAAATGGGGAAATGTCCACATTTCAGCTGTTGGGCATGTACCACTTTCCAGCAACTATTATACTTATCAATTTTATGTCAGGACAGACAAAATTTAAATAATATGGACATGTGTAGCTACAGTGATCAGCTGGATGTTCCATGTTGATCCTTTCACAACAGGAATTGTGCTTTTTGCTTTATTTTCAGATTACCTGAAGCTGGTAGTGTTCAGTATAGAGAATGCCTGAAGTCAAGACTGGCAGAATTGCAGGGCACTACATTGGATATTCTGCTGAAGATCTGTATGGAAAATTCAGAAAGAGGAAAACCTCATTGGATTTGTAAGTATTGTAAATGTCTCTGAATGTGAAAATGACTAAATTACAAAATATATAATTTCATTTAGGTAGGAAGTAACTGTTATTTCAGGTGCATTTAGATCTTAGTGGTGGAGGCAGTGCCAATAAGAGGGGGGTGGGGGGGTGTTGTTGGTACAAATTACTTGGGCCCAGCCATCTGGAGGGGGCCCAGGGCCTGACTTTGTTGCATATGTTTTTATCTTTCTCAATAGTATCATTATTTGTTGATTGTACAAATTAACCCATTTAGACCAAGCCCATGTCATTCAGTGACAGAGAGTCAGTCTTTCTGATTCAGTTTAAAGATTTTTAATTTGTCCACCATTGCTTGAGGACCCAAACATTTTTTATTGGCACCCGAACCTCCTCTCAGTGACCCTGAGTGGAGGCCCTGTTAAAATCACTCTACCCAGCTGGCAGTATGCATGTAACAACTTCAGAGATACTCAATAGATTTATATGGAACTTACTACGGGAAATAGTACACAAAATTATCAATTCATTTCAGTTTCAGTTAAAATTGTACAAAAATTTTGACAACTGTATATGGAGACCTATGTGCATATCTCATGTCCCTTCATTGTAACACTCAAAATATTTAATATTTATTGGAGACACAGAAGTATTCAGCAGACGTTTTAGAGAAGATGAAACTATTTTATGTTCAATATATTTTCTGTAAGTTCCACAATTCTTGAGATATTTAATGAAAACTGACTTTATATATACATTTCCTGGCCTGCCTGTCCTCCTATATGAAAACCAAAATACTAATTTGATTGTGTTTGTACTGTGTTCAAAGGAGGTATGCCTAGTTGTTTGATATAGTGCTTAATTGCAATGTGATTTTGAATCACATATTACATGATATATGTACATTATACACACATATACACACATTATGTATGCTGTAATATCAACTGCTTATTCATTCAGTATGTAGGTTAATTCTGATTTCTTGCATATTGAAATAAGTGTCCATTGTCAGTGAACAGTAATACAAAGCTGTAGTGTGTGTATATCTATATGTACATACAGTCATGAACACAACAATATTACAATTAGTAGCAATATATAAGATACAACTACATAATGAGCGGTATACAGATATGTGATATATGATAATGCAACTGTGTTCATAGTACGAAAACCTTTTAACCAATATGGAACAAGTATACTAGTGAAACACCAAATATTTACACCACACGACACAGTGAACTCATAAGGCCCATATACAAATACGCAATAATCACAACGAAGAAGACTACATTTCTACACAACAGCCCCCTCCAATAACAGCAACTCGACAGACACAAGAGTAAAATACCTAGTTCTGCGTACTCCCTATTATACTAGAAACCACACACACTGTCAACATCACTTACCACATATATTCACAGGTAGATGACCCACAATACTGCAGACCCCTCCTAAGAGAATGAGACAATAATAGATTTTGAGCCATACCCATCCACATGATGGATCCTGGCCACACCACACAACCATGAAGATAAGAATACAGGAAACAATAACCTGCCTAGACAAAGAACTATGCACCCCACAATTCAAGAACTAAAATTATTATTACATAACTACTATACTATACACCTATAACATATGCAAACTATTGTATGTTTTTCACAAATACTGAAGTTTGCACTTGATGAAACTCCTTAGTATGATGGTTTTACTACCTAATTTGCATGTTAGGTTTATAAGAAGTTCACACATGATGAACTCCTTAGTATGTTTAGTTAATTGCCTGCTAGGATCATAAAATGAATACCTATGCATTTTACATGATGAACTACTCATCAATGTAAATGTTGACAACTTTTACTAATCCCACAATTTATGATGTAAGGCAAGATCTCGTCCCTTTTCCAAAATTACCACACATACTGTATAGTCACTTAATAAGTTCTTTGGACAACCTGATGATGGCCTACATACAGGGATGAAACATGTAACTGCATCTTATATATTGCTACTAACTGTAATATTGTTGTGTTCATGGCTGTATGTATATATAGATATATACACACTACAGCTTTGTGTTATTGACCAAACACAATGGGGATGACACACCTTCAGGCAGGGGAACAGTTGTGTGAAAAATTAATATTTGTTTACTGTGAGGGAAGATTTCTTTGTAGCCTGAAGTAGTTATTTGTGATTTTGGCTGTGATGTATTTGTTGCGCAAGAAGATTAATTACATATTGAAAAATTCACATTTTAAGTATTTTGTTTGAAATTGTAAGTTTTATGCCACTTAGGAGACAGCATCAAAAGCTGACATTCATGAAGTGAAAAACTGTGTAATATAACAGGGTACATGCCAGAAATGTTGTTTTGCACATGTTGCATATCTTCTTAGAACACCTTGTCAGATTATTAAGATACTTGAGTAATTCTGAGTGACATATGTAGTGGAAATTATTTTGTTATGGAAATGTTTGTTTATCAGCTCTGAAGATGTCTGTGGACAAGCACACATGCATTTGTGAATGTGTCTGAACAATTTTTTAAGCTGTTAGACAGTTTTCATCAAATTTTGTGTCACCTCTTTGTTAGAATGGTCATATTTTCCTGTTAAGATTGCAGTTTCACATAATGTGACACTTTACTTGGGTGAATTATACCAGTATTTCGGTTGAATTCGATGCCATCATTTGCAGTCCTCCCCCTCTTTCACCCAGAAGATGGCAACAGAAGTACCTCTGCATCCAACTATACAGCATCACATTTAAGAAGACGGTAATCCTTAGAGTTACTGCTGTTTAAACCTCAGGACAGTCATTTGACACTTCTCTGTCATTCAAAACTCACTGTATTGTGATGCTGTTGCCAGTCCATTGACATGCTCCCTGTAAAACACATTTTTATTTAGTGCAACAGGGACTGTCTAGCCTCCAAGCCCCCACCCATTGCTTTCATCATGATGCCTGTATATTGGGATGAATCCCAATTCTTCCTTATTATCCCTGAAAGTGTTTATAATGACAACAATGTATGCTGACATACTGGTAAAACTTCACTGCATGTCATGGCTAAAGCCCAAAATGTGAAATAACACATTAATTATAGGTCACAGAAACATGCTCATTATATAAATTTTGCAGTTACATACTATACTAGAAACATATCATGTATGACCATGAGGTTTCCTGTGGTGAAACATCTTTTTAAGGTATGTCCCATCTGTTGAGAAACACTTTAAGGGAAGGTAATTCTTTGCACAGCACATACACATGTCATGCAACATAGGAACATTGAATTCGTCAGTAGAGAGGGGGCATGGGAAGGACATTTGGATATTGATTGCATTGAATGGTACTGCTTTTCTGGGTCACATTCTTTCTGATTGTATACCAGATCTCATTTGAGAGGTTCACAGTTCATTGCACAACTGACAGTCCAAGTGACCTCCCATTTAGAGATGACAAAGCTGAATGTCATTATCATGGTCATGATCTTCTACACCATTGAGTGACATACATGATAGCCATAGGCGTAACTTGGCTAGTAACAATGGGGTGGGGGGGGAAGCAAAATCGGCCATGCGTATTGGAAACTTTATGAGAGAGTCAGATTAGAAAGAGGAGGAAGGTTGTATGAACCAGACCTTAATATACACTCACCCCTTTCACCCCTCTCTCCCAAATTTTTTTATTTGTCCCACTTAAAAAGCTACTCTTATGTATAAAATATATTGGAGGGGCATTTGCCCCCCCCCCCTCCTCCAACTCCACCAAGTTATGCCTGTGATGACAACTGCTTATTGGCTGCCAAGCTACATAATGTCACAAAGTGAGCTGCTCTTCTTTGCTGATGTTATTGTGAACCTAACCCTGTACAGGTTGAATGTGTCAGTGATGAGGAAGGATGAATGTAACTCTGGAATTAGAGTGTAAAGTTGAACACTGCCAACACAAATATCCATTACTTGATCCAATATTGAGCAGGGTCAATTATATCCACATTTCTTCTTCTTCATCATCATCATCATCATCATCATTAGCATCACCATCATGGCTTCATCCCGCTTATGGCTTTGTCATTTTTCTCTTCTGCACTTTCATGTTCTCCTGGCCGCCATCTTCCATAATGGCCTTAATAAGTGTCTTTCATTTGTATGTAGACCTCGCTTCTCTTCTTCTTCTTCTTCTTCTTCCTTCTCCTCCTCCTCTTCCCTCTCCCCCTCCACCCTCTTCCTCCTATTCTACTCTTCTTTATCCATTTCTGCTCATAATATTTAATATGCTGTATCCAGACATGAACTTAAGTAATCAAATACAACCATCCTCCAAAAGGCCATATTTCACATTTAACACATATGTTCTTCTTTGGCACTGAGGATGCTGAAATTTGATTAAACTCTGCAGCTAAGTCATTGGTTCTAAAAGTGTGGCTGTCAGTTATTTTTATGGGTAATAATAATTTACAAGTAATCAGTTTCTCATTTCTTCATTATTATTTATGTATTCACTGAGCTGTAATAGAAGCTCAAAGTGAGATCTAAAGAACCAGTAAATATCCATCAAACTCAACAGATATCTGTTTTGAAGAACCAACAACTGCATGTACTAGCAAGCCACCATCAGATCTGTTTGCACGGGGAATATCAGTAGATTTGATTTTGGTTTTGGGGCAGGAATTTCTTCACCAACACCATACAAATCGCTTTCCGTCCTATTTAATAGTTAGTGATAGCTCTTGCCTCAAACCAAGTTGCTGGATCATGAAGTCTACTTTAAAGGTCTAAAAAGCTTAGAATTCTACCTCCATGTCCATTACACAACTCTGTCTTTATATTTATTTATTATGCATTCATTAGATCCATACATATTCGAATATGTTAGCCTGATAACTCAAGTTCCTTATTGTGCATACTGTGGTAATAAAAATGTTGTGTTAAAAATGCATTTTGAATCTCACCAACTTTTTTTTTTAAATACAGCTGTGGAAAATTCTGCTTGAGGACCACTGTGCTAACTCATCAAAATGTATGCACCCACACAAATATATATTTTTTTCAATGTTTTTCTCTATTTACAGGAGTTATGTAACAGATCAGCTTTCTTGTTGGTTTTTTTAGTCACATGGCGACACACACGCATTTCATTTCCCCTATCCACTTGAATTTTACATACACTTGTCTGGTTATGGGCATTAAGACATATGTGTATTTTATTGATTCCTCCTAACAGTTAGGGAGGGAGTGGGGCACGTCAGAACACAACTGTCTTTTTTCCTATTTATTATGTTGACAACGACATGTTTCGACCACTGTGGGCCTTCTTCAGGTCACAAAATTTGTGTTTTGACATACCCTACCCCATCCCTAATTGCTTATAACACAACGGGGTTATGCACCTAAAGATTATTAACGCCCTGCTAACTGTAATGATCTTAATATGTGACAAACAGCCTGTCACTTTTCCGAGTATTTAATATGATTTGGGCATCATTCTGTACAGATTCCTTTTCCTAACAATTAATTGTGAATGTCCTGTTCCCAGGTTCATTTCATGTATGCCTATGGGCGTTCATTGTGCTTTGCTGGCCACCCTACATCATATGTTTTCTGTATTTTGTATTTGTCTGCATCTGAACTGTGAGTTATTAGACCATTCAGTGATTTAATATCTGATAAATCTTCTTGCATCATTCTTAATTTTGTCTTGGTGCTCTTCTTGTCTGTTGCAAACCTCAAGCTAGGTTAATGCTAAACGTTTTATTTCAGAGAGCGTGTGCCACTGAATGAATCAGCCAAACTCCAACCAGATGTGGCTCCACAGCTTCAACCCATTGCATTTTATAGGCTTGTAAGTAGATAATTGACATAGCTTTATGACTCCACTCCTTCTTAAGTAACGATGGAATTTGCTGGATTAAACTTGTTAATTTGTCCCTTATCAGACTGTAGTACATAAACACAGTTTAACAAATCTCCATTATTATATTATCTCCATGCATTATGCTATAAATTACTTTCTGTTGCATTAAGTGTGAAAATGTGAAATCATAATCTGACATACTTTTGTTCAAAAATAGCAGACACAGTATTTGACATTCAAACTGATTCTTGTTAAAAATGTCCTTCACCACCTGTTCACTGTTGACAGTTCCGATATGCAACATGTTTCGAGATGTTCCTCGTGGTATTTGGCCTGTTGCTGGGTATTGCTACAGGCTGCGGCGTTCCAGTGGTAATTATTCTGTATGGTGAATTCACTACACTCCTGGTTGATCGTGCCATAGAAAACACCACCTCAACACCAACATCAGTGCTTCAGATCTTTGGAGGGGGAAGAGTGTTGTAAGCCTACAATAAATTTCATGTTTTTCACCCCCTTTGGGCAGGGGGGAGAGGGGGGTATATATTATATGTGTGTGTGTGTGTATATATATATAGAGAGAGAGAGAGAGAAATATCATATGCCTGCTTTCAGCAAGTATTTTAGCACATTTTATTTAATGATGTTATCAGATGCTAAGACTATATAACATTTGTGACTGATGAATGATTGAATGAATGCAGCACAGATTCAGTGCTACTGACAGGGGAAAACTGGTGTACTGGCAGAAAAGCCTGTCCCTGTGCCTCTTTTACATGAACTGCCTGGGATCAAAGTGGGGCTTTTGCAATGAGAAGCTGTCAGCTGGCCACCTTAGCTGTTTCATGAAAATCAGTCAGCTGGTTCAAAAGTTAAAGTAGGGTGACACACATGTGGACAACATGGTGATCTCATAAACCTTCTTCTTCTTTTTAGGAAGGAAAGGTAAAGGTAAAGGTAAAAGTCACCCCATAACAGCCCATGAAGGCCCAGAGGTGGAGTAGAGGTATAGCTGTACTCCTTCTTTAACCTTGGCGCTAGATGGGGTGGGTGCTGAACACCATGCCATGGCCGCTTTACTCCGGGAAAGACCCAGTCCCCATTGTATAGGAGTCTGGGTGGGCCCCATGGCCGGTCTGGACTGGTGCGGAAAATCTTGCTCCCACCCCAGCATTCAATCACCAGACTGTCCAGCCCGTAGCGAGTCGCTATACCAACTGCTTTATCCCGGCCCACTTTTAGGAAGGAAAATTGGGTTAAAAATTGAAGTAATGTGATAACAAAATTATTCCCTTATTTTGTAGAGTTAATGGCAGCAATGAAGAACGATCAGAAGCCCTCTTAGAGGATTCAGCTGCTTTTGGAATTGGTGCTACTGTAGTTGGCCTTACACAATTTGCCCTTGGAGTACTGAGTATTACTCTCTTGAATTATGCAGCACAACAGCAGGTAAGCTTTCAAAGATTAATAGCAATATACTGCAGCATTTGAACTGATTCGTCATGAGAATAATATAAAAGTATTATAGATAACAATTGTAATAATTACATACACTTTCTTTAGTACATGTGGGATGCAAGGCTTTTTACTGTGCACAGTTCATTAAGTGAAATAGTTAAAATGCTGTAAAATATGACAATATTGTCAAATGTGTTTTAATGAGGATTATTGAGTTTCTTATGTTTGTATTAATTTTGTAATAAATTTTTAAAAAAGGTTGTCATATTTTCTGTTTGTGTAAACTCTACCTAACTATATAATTATATTATTGTGTGTACCTTAATATAAGATGACCCTGTGTGTACCATAACCCCCATGACAAACTGATTTTCCATCACTACACCAGCTAAACTTTTCTAGCTCATCAGGATGTGTATAGAGCAAAATTTCATTAATCTGACTCACAGAGGACAGGAAATATGCTAAATTATCATATATTTCAGATTATCAGAAGGTAACTATACTGACTGAAGTTCTTACAGGTAATTTTTTGGTACTGCTCCTATACTTGGCTGTACAACTGATCAGAGGAATATTTCATGTGAATGTCTCCTGCATCTGCCAGTTCAGGGTCATCAGGGTTCTCTTCTTTGTTTTCTGGAATCTCCATGGCTGAAGAAGTTGTTGGAGAAAGAGAAAAGGTGTCAGGAGATACCACTGTGATTGATGTAGAGACACTCTTTGACACCATTTTGAGCATGTCCCTGAGATTTGCCTCTTTCATCAATGAACCTTTGTCTCGTAAAAAGCGAGACTACCACTTTTGGGACTACTCTTATCAGGTGCTGGATAAAGAGAATTTCCAAATTATCAGGCGTCAGATTAAAGGAATTTTGCAATACGTACAGGATAGTTTTCAAATGGTATCATTTTGCAGATTAGTCGAGTACGATGGTTGTTCCTCCAGGCAGTGTTACGTCAGGATATGTCTTGGTACGATACTAACAAAACTGCCAATTTTGCAAGCAGAATCACAGAGTAAGTACACGATATCAGATTTTCGTAGCTGTAAAGATTCATATTGTTGTCTTCTGGGTTATGACACACTATACCTTGCTAGGTTAGGACCAATGGAATATTTTATATCCTCACAGCAGTGTTGTTCAAGGTTATGCTACACTGTTTCGAATGGAAAATCTTTTGAAAGATCATGTGGCATGCATCTTCACAGTCAAGCAGTCCAGGTCAATAAGAGACAGCTTGACCTAGAAAATGAAGGTACTATGACCCTTCAAAGTGTTGCTAAGTATTCAAATGTTGACGTGGCATCATAACCCAGAACACTTGATTCCTCAGGTTAGGACAGATGTTTTGGAGCACTATACTACTTCCATCTTCTTGGTAGATGTACACCTTTCTTATGACTGTGTCTGAATTACCATCTATGCACAAAATGTAAGTTTGGTACTGAGAAATGTCTAAATATTAACCCACCCAAAAATGACATTTAACACTCTGCTCAGCTATCAGGACTTCATTGTTACTTGATGCCATGAATAAAGTAAGGATCAAATCTACAGTTAGCACCAAATGTTTTAGAAAAATTTAATTACAGACCTTTATCTTGTTTGATTAGTTTCTTTGAATTTATCTCAAAGCTTGCGTTTTCTGAGAGACTTCATGAATGCCAGAAATGTGATATAGAATGCAGCTGGCTGTACTGTGGGAGTTCAATAAACATTTCTGGCTGGTTAGTTCCATTGTTTTCTATATTTGTAATTTGTGTGCTGTAGTTTCACAAGTCGCTTCAAAGTAACATTATTTGAATAAAAATAACTCTCTTTCTCTTCTTCTTCTTCTTCTTCTTCTCCTTCTTCTTCTTCCTTTCTTTCTTTCTTTCCTCTTCCCCCCCCCCTCTCTCTCTCTCTCTCTCTCTCTCCAGGAAAATAACCTTAAAACTGTGATGTTTAAGATATTCAGCTTCTGATGCATTTTGTATGGTGATCCTTTCTTCACCCAATTTTCAGTTGATACAAATTTCACATAAAGTAGGAAAGATGGTGAATTGGTATGTCATACAGACTGATTAGTTTGTCAGTTTTGGAAGATACCCCAAGTGTAATATTATACTGATAAGCTTTTAGTCAGGTGAGAGTTGGAATATTAGATTGGTAGATGTGTTTAAGAATGTACTGCTGAAGTTTTCAATATTGATGTGTATTTTCATTTGTCATTTTCCAGTATTTTATTAGTCTGCTTGCCAAATTGGAAAAGGGACTTAAAATTGATTTGTGTGTGTTCGTGTTTGTGTGTGTGTGTGTGTGGATGTGTGTGTGTGTGTGTGTGGATGTGTGTGTGTGTGTGTGTATGTGGGTGTGTG
>Ga0123352_10006632_pt1 | contig 17748 bp, 16 predicted proteins | sample TergutLab28metaG_FD_89700 | JGI IMG/M metagenome (GOLD analysis project Ga0123352, IMG submission 89700) | Labiotermes labralis P1 segment gut microbial communities from Petit-Saut dam, French Guiana - Lab288 P1 | ecosystem: Host-associated > Arthropoda: Insects > Digestive system > Gut ... | reverse complement strand
CAGAAGATTCCCGCTACGACAAACGCCGCGCCGATCATGCTGTTGCTTTTATCGAACAACTACAGCATACCAAAGGCGAATGGGCTGGAAAACCCTTTCTGCTTTTGCCTTGGCAAGAAACCATCGTCCGGGATTTGTTTGGTGTAATCAAACCCAACGGAGCGAGGCAATTTACCCATTGCTTTGTTGAAATATGCAAGAAATCGGGAAAATCAGAACTCGCAGCGGCGATTGCTGTTTATCTACTTTGCGCTGACGGCGAAGAAGGCGCGGAAATTTACGGGATGGCAAATGATCGCAAACAGGCAGGGATTGTTTTCGATGTTGCTTGCCAAATGATTAAACGACAACCGACACTCAATGCTTTATGCAAAATCGTGGAATCGCAGAAACGCATTGTATTCAAACCCACACATAGCTTTTACGCCGCGATGTCCAGCGAAGTTTCCACGAAATATGGGTTAAACATCCACGGCTGTATCTTTGATGAACTGCTCGGCCAGCCGGATCGCAAGCTGTACGATACGATGGTTAGGGGTGCGGGGGCGGCGCGAAAGCAACCTTTGAATTTCGTCATAACGACTGCCGGAAATGACCGTAATAGTATTTGCTACGAAGAACATTGCAAAGCCATCGACATTTTGGAAGGCCGCAAGGCCGATCCGACTTACTACCCGGTAGTTTTTTCCGCGCCAGACGATGCCGATTGGACTGACCCGGAAGTGTGGCGCAAGGTGAATCCGTCATACGGCAAAATCGTGGATGAAGAATATTATCATAATGCCTGTAATTCAGCCAAACAGAACCCATCTGAAGAACCTCAGTTTCGCCAGTTTTTTCTTTGCCAATGGACGAATACGGTAGTGAAGTGGTTGCCGATGGATAAATATGACAAAGGCGCCGCATCGTTTGACCCGGATATGTTGCGCGGACGATCATGCTACGCCGGGTTGGACTTGGCTTCTACCGATGACATCGCCGCGTTGGTGTTGGCGTTTCCACCAGACAAAGATGACCCAAATGGGAATTATTATATTCTGCCGTTCTTTTGGATTCCACGCGACAACATGGATCGGCGCGTCAAAAACGACCATGTCCTTTACGACAAATGGGTGCGTGATGGGTACTTGGAGGCCACCGATGGGAATATTATTTATTACGACTTCATCGAAAAGAAAATCGAGGAGCTAAATAAAATATACAAAATCGAGGAAATCGCCTATGACCGCTGGGGTGCGGTACAGTTGTCGCAAAACTTGACCCGCGAAGGCTTCAAAATGGTGGAGTTTGGGCAGGGCTTCAAAGATATGTCCCCGGCCAGTAAGGAGCTTATGCGGATAGTTTTAGACGAAAAACTAATGCATGGCGGTAATCCTGTTTTACGTTGGATGTTCGAGAACGTATATATCGAAACCGATGCCGCTGGTGGGATGAAGCCTTCCAAGAAAAAAAGCCGGGAGAAGATTGACGGAGCGGTTGCTACTGTCATGTCCGTTTACCGGGCAGTTAAACGGGAAAGGAAGCCCAGCGGCGGCGCGGTTATCATTAACACATGCGACAACACCTACACACGGGATGGCGTGACAAAACCCATTCCACCAAGCAAATTTGATTTATCTGTCAATCCAAGGGATCGTTATCCCGATTAATCGAATCATATTATGTATTAAGGCGGTGCAACATGGAAGATATGAACATCCAAAAAAAGCATGTATCGGAGCTTAATCCAGCGGAATATAATCCGCGCAAAGATTTACAGCCCGGTGATACAGAATACGAGAAGCTCCTTCGTTCTGTTGAAGAATTTGGGTACGTCGAACCCATCATTTGGAATGAACGCACTGGGAATATTGTCGGTGGCCACCAGCGATATAAGGTTTTGAAACAGCTTGGTGTTGAGTACATAGACTGCGTTATTTTGGACATGGATTCCGAAAGGGAAAAAGCCCTTAACATAGCATTGAATAAAATATCCGGCGAGTTTGATTTGCCAAAATTGAATGAGATTTTACAGGAATTAAGATTATCCGATGGCTTCGATTTCCGTCTGACAGGCTTTGAAGATGACGAAGTGGATAAGCTCAGTCAAAAGATGGCACGGTTAAGCGGACAAATGCAAGAAGATGATTTCGATGTAGCCCAAGCCGAACAGGAAGCGTCTGCTGATCCGATCACAAAACCGGGCGATATTTGGCTACTTGGCAGACACCGTTTGCTTTGTGGCGATTCCACTGACATGGGTGCAGTTGCCACATTAATGGATGGGGTAAAAGTACATCTGATTTTCACCGATCCACCGTGGAACGTCGATTATGGCGGTGCTTCCCATCCAAGTTGGAAGCGGCGGCAAATCAAAAACGATAATATGTCAAAAGCTGACTTCGGTGAGTTTCTGAGTAAAACCTTTAAGGCGGCGGCTTCGGTTTGTTTACCGGGGGCGATTATCTATTGCGTAATGTCGGCGCAGGAATGGCCTAATGTACATTTCGCGTTGGAGGATTCCGGGTATCATTGGTCTTCCACAATTATATGGTACAAGGACTCCCTCGTTCTTTCCAGAAAAGACTATCACACCCAATTTGAGCCATTTTTTTATGGCTGGCTGAATGGCGAAAAACGGCTGTGTCCCTTGCAAGACCGCCAGCAATCCGATGTTTGGCAGTTTGACAGGCCGAAAAAAAGTGCGGAGCATCCCACCATGAAGCCCATCGCGCTGGTTGGCAGGGCAATCAACAATTCATCACGTAACGGCGATGTGGTTTTAGATTTGTTTGGCGGTTCGGGTACAACTCTCCTCGCTTGCGAACAGACCGAGCGAAATGGATATGTTATGGAATTAGACCCTGTGTATTCAGATGTGATTGTAAAGCGTTGGATAAATACGGCAAAAACCGATGCGGGCGTGTTTTTACTGCGTGATGGCATTAAAACGGCGTATAACGAAATTTGAATCGCTTCATACTTACATAGGAAGAAAGACAAGCATAGGAATCCCCTGTCCATGACACTCCAGTACCAATCGCGGCGAAGCTGATTTAACATGGTCTTACCCCGGACGGCGAAGCCGCGAGGGGAATAAACCAGCAGGGGGTAACACGCATGAACAATTACAAATTCGGAGTAACGGGCAAGGAAAGAAAAGCATTGGTAACCGCCATCAGCGAATTGCTGAACACCGAATCACAATATTTGGGGATTCAAAGAGCCTACGCTTACCAAATCGGTGAAGATTTGATTGTCGACAAGGAAGGCACGGCCATCGGGGAACTTCCCACCGACCTTTTGGAAGAACTGGCCGAACGTGGTTTCCAAGCGGAAATTGAAACGGTGGAAGATGATACCGCAATCGAGACCGAAGCCGAAACAACAACCGAGCCGGAAACGGACACCGAAATGGAAGAAGCTGCCGAACCGGAAACGGACACCATTTCCATCACACTACCGCTGGACGGCTGGACACCCGAAAGCCTCGACAACCTTTGCCGGATGGTCACGGCGAAAGAGCCGCTCATCGAAAAGGCACTCGGTGTGGAGGCAATACCCATAAGAGTTTTAGAAAACGGCATCGAATTCCCTTGGTTCAGAGCCAAACACAGCAACGACATGATGGCCTACGCACAATTTATAACCGCGCTTTGCACCACAGCCAAAGAAAAGAAGCGTGTCACAGCGAAACCCCAAGAAACCTTCGAAAATGAGCGGTTTACGATGAGGGTTTGGTTAATCGGGCTTGGGCTGGTCGGGAGTGAGTATAGCAGAATTCGCCAAATTTTAACAAAACCACTTTCCGGCAACGGAGCTTGGAGATTTTTCCAAAACGAAAAAGCGGTCTCGGAGGCCGCTTCCGAGCCGCAAACCACCGATGAGGCCGCAGTATTGCCCGACAACGCCGCAGGAGATGCTCCTGCGGATGAAACCCAAACCGATGACGAATACGCGAACGTAGCCAAAGCTAACGCCGACACAACCGCTGACGAAGGCGAGGTGGCTGGCGATGAGTGAACAAAGCACAAGCCATTTCGAATGGCGTCCTATTATCCTTACCGATAAAGCCACAGGCCGAAAAGTCCACATAACAATATTTGAACGGGAACTATATAAATCTGGATTCTTCACTTTCGAAGACCTCTGGCAGATATACGAGGAAGTGAATAACACCGAAACGGAAAACACCGAAAACCCGCACCAAGACTGAAGTAAAACGGCAACGTTTAACCACAAAACCGAATATTCCGAACACAGTCCCTTTCGCCGGGGCTGTGTGTCGTTCATATAAAAACGATATAAAAAACCCGAAGGCCGCTTGGCTTTCGGGCGAAATCGCTAAAGCGATTTTAACATTTTTACTCCAGCTTGTCAATTTTTAAATCGAGGTGCGTTCATGGTAAAAGTTGTATATATATGTTCGCCGTTTTCCGGCGATGTAATTCAGAACACAGAAAATGCTCGTCGTTATTGTAAATATGCGGTCAGCCAAGGGGTTTTGCCCATCGCACCGCATTTATTATTTCCGCAGTTTTTGGACGATAACTGCCCGGTGGAACGTGAAAAGGGGCTGGTCTTTGGGTTGGTTTTATTGAAAAAAGCAGATGAACTGTGGGTATTCGGCACACGCACAAGTGAGGGTATGCGCCGTGAAATTGAAAAGGCAAACACAGAAGGTATACCCGTCATATACATAAATAATATTTGATTCATAAGCGTGTCCACTTCTTCATATCTATATTGTAGGCCGCTTGTCGGCTCACAATACTAATGAGTATAGAAGGTGAAGATATGGGCTTTTTCTCAAGATTCCGAAAAGAACCGAAAACGGTGTCTAATAGTATCAGCACACACCGCTTTTTTTCGTGGGGTGGCTCGAAGGCCGGAGCGAACGTAAATGAAACCAGCGCGTTACAGACTGCGGCTGTTTACGCTTGTGTCCGAGTGATTTCCGAGGCCGTGGCCAGTTTGCCCTTGAAGGTTTATGCCTACGAAGGCAATGATCGAAGCGGGTCACGGGCTGTACATGAACACCACTTGTATAATCTACTCCATCATGCCCCAAACCCGGAAATGACCAGCTTTTCCTTCCGGGAAACCATGATGATGCACTTGTTAATTTATGGAAATGCCTATGCCCAAATAGTACGCGATGGCGGTGGGAAAGTGATCGCTTTATATCCGCTTATTCCTTATAAAATGGAGGTTTGGCGCGGTAATAACGGAAAAATTTATTACACCTACTGGCAGAACAGGGACGAAGCTACTGCCAAAGATGATTCCAGCGAGGTGCGTTTCCGTAAAGAGGATATTTTACACATTCCCGGCCTTAGCTTCGATGGTTTGTTGGGCTATTCACCCATCGCTCTTGCTAAAAATGCCATCGGTATGGCGATTGCCGCAGAAGAATTTGGTTCTACTTTTTTTGGAAGCGGTGCTACACCCGGCGGCCTCTTGGAAGTACCCGGTGAGCTTAAAGAGGAAAAAATGGATGCTCTTCGGCAAACATGGGAAGCCATACACGGCGGAACACATAACTCCAACCGAATGGCGATCCTCACTGATGGGCTTAAATACCATCCAATCGCTGTCCCTCCAGAGCAAGCGCAATTCTTGGAAACCAGAAAATTTCAAATAACCGAAATCGCACGTATCTTCCGTGTGCCTCCACATATGATTGGCGATTTAGAGCGGTCAACTTTTTCGAACGTGGAGCAACAGGCATTGGACTTCGTAAAATATTGTATTAATCCGTGGATAACGCGCTGGGAACAGGCCATGTGGCAGAGCCTTATTTTATTATCCGAACGCAACACGCATTACATCAAATTTAACCTTGACGGCCTCATGCGCGGTGATTACGAAACCCGGATGCGCGGTTATTCCATCGGTATCCAAAACGGTTTCATGTGTCCCAACGATATCCGAAGGCTGGAAAACTTGAACGAAATACCCGAAGAAAACGGTGGTTTCAATTTCATGGTAAACGGGAACATGGTCAAATTGGAGGATGTCGGCGCGGCCTATCTGGATCGCAAGGGGCTGAATAACATTAATAATGTTAACGAAGGTTCTGAAAATCAATAGCGCGGCATATATAGCGAACACAGAATAAAAATTGGAATAAAAAATTTGGAAGGGGTTACAAGCATGAGTAAACTGTTAGAATTACGCGAAAAGCGTGTAAAGTTATGGGAAGGCGCGAAGGCTTTCTTGGCAAGCAAACAGGACGAAAATGGCGATGCTTCCAGTGAAGATTTAGCCATTTATGACAAAATGGAAGCCGAAGTTACAGACATGACCAACAAAATAAAGCTGTTGGAGCGGCAAGAAGAAATGGATGCGGACATTGCCGCTGTCGCATCCCAGCGGCCTATACTTAACTATCCCTCGGCGGATATTAATAATCTGACTTCTTCGTTTATGCTGGGGAAACCGCTTACAGGCCGCGAATCGCATATATACACAAACGCTTTTTGGAACGCCATGCGTTATAATAACAAAGTTTTTAACGATTTATCGGTAGGCATAGATTCTGCCGGAGGCTACCTTGTGCCGGATGAATTCCATCGCCGTCTAATCGAAGCGTTGGAAGAGTATAACATCATGCGGAAATTATCGCGGATAATCCGTACCTCCAGCGGCGATTTACATATCCCGGTGGCGGCTACCCGTGGCACAGCGGCTTGGGTAGAAGAAGCAGGAGTAATCCCTACCAGCGACACAAACTTCGGGCAAGTAACGCTTGGGGCATATAAACTGGGTACAATGATTAAGGTTTCCCATGAACTGCTTAACGACAGCGCATTTCCGCTGGAGTCATTTTTGGCTACGGGCTTCGGGCGGCGCATGGGTACGCTGGAAGAAGAAGCCTTCCTCATTGGTGACGGCAACAAAAAGCCTACGGGTGTTTTATCCTCCGCACAAGTTGGCGTGACCACCGAATATCAGACGGAAATTACGTTTGACGATGTAATGGATTTATATCACAGTCTTAAATCGCCATATCGTAACAAGGCTGTATTTATCGCCAATGATTTAACCGTAAAGGCACTCCGTAAGCTGAAAGATGGAAATGGTCTGTTTTTATGGAATCCGTCTGTGGTAACGGGAACGCCGGACACGGTATTGGGCAGACCATTGTATGTTTCAAACTACATGCCGGAAATCAAAGCCGGGGCAAAGGCGATGGCCTTCGGTGATTTTTCATTCTATTGGATAGCAGACCGCACAGGGCGTACCTTCGAGCGTCTGAATGAACTTTTCGCTACCACGCATCAGGTGGGCTTCAAGGCAACTCAGCGTGTGGATGGAAAACTCATCATGCCGGAGGCCGTGAAGGTATTGCAGATGGGAGAATGATGCCATGCCGAAAAAAGCCAAATCAGAGGACATGGATTTGTTGGCGAAGGTCAAGGCGAATCTGATTATAACGCATGATGCAGATGACGTTTTGATTAAGAGCTTCATCGTGGCGGCTGTTGATTATGCAGAAACCTTCCAGCATGTGGCTACGGGGACATATACAAAAGAACCTATGCCGCCAAGCACAGAGCAGGCGGTGATCATGTTGACATCCCATTTTTATGAAAGCAGGGACGGATCGACTGCTGGCTTCTTTGCCGACAGCACACAGGCCAGCCAGCAAGTTTGGAATACGGTAAACATGCTCCTGCGGCTGAATAAAAATTGGAAATGCTGAATGTGTTTCATCATTAACATATAAATAGCCTGTCCGATTAAGCACAGTCAGTGCGATAGTCATTACCCTGTGCTGACAAAAAATTTGAAAGCCGGGTATAAAATAATTATTGATTTCCTACTCAGCTCATGTTAATATTGACTCATGGAGGTATTACCATGTTTATTTCAAGTGTCTTTAAATTAAATGTTCTCCTTCACTCCGTTAAATTGGATAAACGGCGAGACGTTTAGCGGAGGTTAATCAGGGAGGTATAGCTTCCCGAGGTTCGTCGGTAATATGGTGTGCGAGGCGTAGGTATACTATGTCTTGTTAAATGATGCCATTTACCGACAGGACTATATGATTGAATCTTACGGCTGTGGGCGTTTCGTCCACAGCCTTTTTGATTACCGGAGCATAGTATACCCGTGCGCGGAAGGCTGTAATGGCTTTCCGCGCTATTTTATTTTAGGAGGATTCCAAATGGATTACAACATTAAGCACCTTACAAACGAGCGGGAACTTGACGCTTCTATCGCTTTCGCAAAAAAAGTGTTTCCGCAGTATAGCGAAACCTATGACCGTGACCGCGAAAACTGGCGCAAATGGATGGACGCGCATGGAGATTTGATGATTTTCGCAGAATCAAACAACGAAGTTGTCGGCATTGTATTCAGCCACATTAAAAATGTGCCGAATGCCACGGTTCATATTGTGGCCGTTGATGAGCGTTTTAGAAAATACGGCATTGGACGCGAAATGATGCTTTTGACAGAAGAACGCGCCAAACGCCACGGTATTACCCGTCTTACGCTGGGTGCGGCGGAAAGTACCGAAGGTTTCTACGAAAAGCTCAGATATGATGGTAACCTACTGGTGCAATCGGAAAAGTACAGTATTGAAGAATTGCTGTCGCTTAACACAAAATACTCGGTTGTTGGAACAAGGGTGCATGACGGCACAATTAATCAGGTATATTTGAATTTACCGATTGCCGACCGTGAATTTCAACGGGAATACGAGCGTGTGTTTCCGGGCTGTTCCACTCAAATGATATTTGGAAAAACAATTTAAAGGAGGATTTTTATGAGCAATATAACTGTTCAACCTATAGACGGCACGAATTTTAAAGAATCTATACCCGGTATTGTCCACGTTTTTAGGGATGATAAAGTTGTTCCTTGGCATAGACCGGATGAATGCTTGGAATGGATTGCGCGGCGTATCGAGCGTGGCTTCTACATTGCCGTGGCATGTGACGGCAATTCCATTGTCGGCTACAGCGAGTGGATTGAAACATATGACGATGGCAGAAAACTACTGTATCTCGGCATTATGCAAGTGGACTGTGATTTGCGTAGCCGGGGTATTGGAAAAGTTATGCTCGATGATGGCGAAAAACATGCCATACACATCGGCGCGTCACATTTACGGACAATTCCGGAGGAAGAGCGTTCTCATAATTTTTACCGTAAATATGGGTTTTACGATACGGACACCATCAATCATATCACTTGCCACACAAGCGGGTCAGGTGTGCGGTTCGGAGAACCAATTCCTGTCACGCTCGAAATTGTCAACACCCATGAATTCGTTTTTGGGTTGGGGCAATCATCCGGGCGGCATATGTTCGAATGCGCTAATCACCATCCGGAAAGCAGTGGTTATACGGCAGTAACAATGAATATACCCGATGGATACTTGCAATTTAGGTATAAGAAAGGCACTAAAAACGCTGAGGCTCTGTATTGGAGTAATAAAATCCCTACCGTCCATACAGTGGATACAATCCTTGCTCTTGGATATGAAGCGGGTTTTGACGAAGTTGGGTTTAGCTTCCGAACGAAATACAAGTCCCTGTTTTCGGATTTCCCAATTATAGCCAAAGAAGATATGGACGAAGATGAAATCGAACTCGAAAGGAGTGTCGCATTATGAAAAACGACATCGGGAATTATGCGCGTCACGCACAATATTGGGATTGGGGCGGCCAAGACCGCACAGAGGAACACGAACATTGGATTAAATTTGCTTCAAAATACGGTAAAAATGTACTGATACCCATGTGTGCGTGGGGAGAAACCGGGGCATATATGGCGGAGCGGGGATTCAACGTGACGGCGTTTGATGTAACGCCGGAAATGGTAGCAGAGGGTAACAAACGATTCGGCAACATACCGGGGCTTCGTTTAAACGAGGGTGATGTCAGATGTTTTAATTTTGACATACAGCCTGCCGATTTCTGTTTCAGCATGGATTTCGGGCATATACAAACAATTGATGATGTAAAGAAAGCACTTGTTTGTATAAATAACCATCTTCGTGACGGCGGTTGTTTGGTAATCGAAACGGGGTTTTGGATGCCGGACGCAAAATCTGATTACACTCCGACTCAAATTTGGTATCCGCCAAAACAAGTATATCCTCATCTGAAAGTTTGGAAAACGGGTGAAACTCGCAACGATGCGGATACTGGCCGCTGTTACATTTCTCAAACCTTTTACGCCGAGGATGACAATGGGAATGTAGACAGTTTCGACCATGCCTTTTATTTGCAAAGCTATTACCGTGAAGAATGGCTTGCGGCGTTCAAGGAATGTGGGTTTGACGTTATTGGCGAATATAAAAACCGGGATGCTGAATCGTGGCAAAGCGGCGGTGGCGGTTTTTGCATCATTGAAGCGGTAAAAGTTGCATCGCCAAAAAAATACCAGCATGAGCGAATCAACCTTGAAACAGACAAGGATTACATCCTCGAATGTCATTGTCGCGTAAATTACGCATGTGATTGCCCGTGGGCGCGGAAAATTTCGTATGAAGAATACCGCGCAAATTGGTTCTCGGATAACAACCAACAAGAGGGTTTTTTGTCCGCATTGGTTGAAAGCATGGCCGATGAACGCACCATCGCGGAAATCATCAAAACCATGTCGGGTGAAATTGTGGCTTATTTTTGGATGCCTTTTCATGGCGAAGATGCGAACTTCTTGTGGGCAGATGTTCAAGACCTCTATGTTGAAGAAACGTATCGAGGCGCGGGAGTGGCCGTTTATCTGATGGATTATGCTGAAAAATCAGCGCGGCGGCACGGTGCAAAAGTTATCCGCTCCGGTACTGGTTGTGAGAACATCCCATCGCAAAAATTGCATGATAAATTGGGCTATTACCAATATCGTATGGAATACGAAAAACTGATGGAGGGGGATGATGATAATGCTTAAATTACAGGGTGAAAATTTGTATCTCGCGGCACTGGAGCGACAGGATTGTAAAAAGCTGTACGAAGATAGCGAATACGATTTTGCAAATCCAACGGAATCCATACTTTTTGGGTATTCTGTTGAAAAATCGGACGAGTGGTACGAAGAAATCCAAAAATTACTCCGTGAAAATGTAAACATTCGGCTTGGTATTTTCTTGAATGATGGCACGGCTATCGGTGATGTGGCTTTACAAAGCATTGACGATAAAAATCGTTCATGCTCCATTGGAATCGGCATTGCGAAAATTGAAAACCGTTGTAAAGGTAATGGCACGGAAGCCATAAAACTAATACTCAATTACGGTTTTTGCAATGTAGGTATGGAGCGTATTACAGCCAGCACTTTAGAAATAAACATCCCTGCTCAAAAATCCCTTGAAAAATTAGGTTTTACATTGGAAGGCAGAGCGCGAAAAGATGCCTATTTCAAGGGCAAACGATACGACAAGCTACATTACGGCCTGTTGGCTGAAGAATGGAGGCCAATCGAAAATGAGTAACGGCACACAGGACATGTGGAACAGCCGCTCGGATGATTATTTTGACGATATCCAAGTTGGCATCGACATGATTTTGGATAATCCCGAACGCGCCTTTCCTTCATTGGTTTGGAAAATGATAAGCACAGCCTTCCCCGATTTAAGGGGGAGGCGCGTGTTAGTGGCATCCAGCGGAGATAACATCGCGGCTTTTGGTTTTCATTTATTGGGAGCGGATGTTACTTCATGTGATTTTGCCGAACGCCAACTGGTTAATGCCAAAAAAATAGCGGATATGTATGGATGGAATATCCGATTTTTACAGCAAAACAGTATGTATTTAGAGGCCATCGAAAATGAGGATTATGACCTTGTATACACTTCCAATGGCGTTCACGTTTGGATTCCGGATTTATCGGAAATGTACAGGAATTTTAACCGGGTTCTGAAACCGGGTGGTCAGTACATTATGTTCGAAACTCATCCGTTTATAAGGCCGTTTGACGATAGCGGCTCGGAGATTATCATCGATAAACCTTACGAGGATGTCGGGCCATTTATTTCCAACGCAACAGAATTCGCATGGCGTATACAGGATATTTTCAATGCGCTGTTTGATGCCGGGTTCAATATGCGGCACATGGAAGAATTCCATCCGGAACGAGGCGATTGGGATGATTGGTTTTACAATAACGAGGCAGAAGGTTTGGCCGATGCTTATCGGAAGCATGATTGGAAGCAAAACCCGTGGGCGGCATTGCCGCAATGGATAGGGTTTTCAGTGGTAAAACAATAACCAACCGACAAGTATTATGTTGATATAGGAAATGTTTTATCCATTTCACGCTGTATAATTAAAATACCCGGGAGAGGAGTGCAACCAAATATAATGCAAAATTTTATTAAATCATCGCTTGAATACATCGAGCAGAACATTAAAGCCGATATAACGGTAGAAGAACTCGCAGGGATGGTAAATTATTCGGCTGGCCATTTTTGCCGCATGTTTGCCCAATCAATGGATTCAACCGTTGCGAGTTATATCTTAAAAAGGCGTTTAGACCATGCTCTTGACGAAATTTCATCAGGCCGGAAAGCCATCGGCGTGGTGTTGGAATACGGCTTTGATACTTATGCGGGATTTTATAAAGCGTTTGTCAGAATGTATGGTTGCTCTCCAAAGAAATATTTATCAATTTATAAAAAATCGGAGGTATTTATTATGCTGAGTGAAAAAGATATCCAAGCCATTCTTGGAAATTGGAATATTCCGACTGGCCTAAAAATTGTGGATGCATCCACAAAAAATTGGAAAACAGGAAAAGTTGAGTGGCAAATGTGGCAAATCGGAGATGATTATTACCTCAAAACCAACGAACGTTCAAAAATGATTAAGAACATCAGAATTGCCAAAGCGTTGGAAAAAGAGGGATTATCGTCTGAATTTCTGCCAATTCCCACAATAACAGGGAACGATTATCTTGACGGCGCACAAATCTTTTTGCTTACGAAAAAGGTCGGTGAACCGTTAAACAACCGTCCGCTGTCCGATGAGGAAATTGCTCATTTGGAAAACAACGACAGCCGTGAAAAATACGCATACCAACTCGGTCAAGCTATAGCCAAGTTACATAATGCGTTAAAAACCGTACAGGATGACGTAAAACCTTACGAAGGAAATCTATTCGAGCAGGGGGAAAAAGCTATCTCAAAAGTGAAAAAACACGAAATGGTAATCAGCGATGATTTTTTCAATGATTATATTGAAAACTTCGGCAGGTTGAATGCCCAACTTCCCCATCAATTAATCCACGGCAACCTCTGTGGTGATACCGCTGTTTACGAAAATGGCAAGGTTGTAGCCTTCAAGGGTTTTGAAACCTACAACCTGTCTTTCCCAAGGATTTATGACATTACGTGGGGTGCTGGCGAAATAAACTCCCAGCCTATGATTGAAAAATATCTGCATACATTGACGGAGATGCTTAAAGGTTATGACAGCATAAATCCGTTGACCGCAGAAGAAAAGGAGTCCGTTTATTATGTTTTGTGCGCCACATATCTGAAGGGGTATATTTACCACGATACAGATGAATCCATAGATTTGATGGCGCGTGGTAACAGGGCAATGGTTTTCCTTGCCAATAACAAAGAAATGTTTTTCAATCTGTTATAAACAGCGAACGGGCTTCCCATCATTAAATAAGAGGGAAGCCCGTCTTTTGAAGCAAAAAACGCTCTAATGAACTATTTTACCGCAACATTCACGCCAGCGCATCAACCATTCATATTCCCTGTCCGCCAGCCAAGTTGCGTATCCTTTATTATGCATTTTTGCTTCCAATCCAAGTCCTTCAAAATGGATGATGGCGGTGCTGTGAATTGCAGCTTTGATTTCGTCGCTGGTCATCGACTGCTCCGTGCTGTAACCTGCATATACCTCGTCAAATAACCGCCGGGAACGCTCCACAGATTTCATCTGCTCATGATAGTGTATCCACCCGGTTGTTAATAACCAGCCAATATCCATGATATTGTAGGACATACAGGCTTTATCGAAATCCATCCAAATGAATTGACCGTTGCGGTATTTGGTATTACCTGGATGCATATCTGCGTGATAGAAACCGGCGCGACATTTGTTTAATACTTCCCACAATTCGTTGCCGTATTCTTCCAAGTCTCGGACTTTGGTTTCATTATATCCATCTATGCGCAATTGATGGATCATTACACCAAATATACTTTCCTTGCTTCCCCTTTGAATGAGCGGTTCGCTGTAATCATCCATTAAACGATGCATAAGCCCCACTTGTTTGCAAAACTGCCTTGTTATAGGATGGATGCTCTCCTGCTCGGTATTATATAAAGCGTTCCACGCCCATATGCAAATACCACTGGCATATTCAAACAAAACGCCGATACAACTTCCCTCTGGTCGTTCGATTGTGACATACAACTCGCCGAACATCGTTGGGATAATTTTGACGATGGGGTAGCCGCAGTTATCCAAGAACGGAATTATGCGCGTTGTTTGAATGGCGGCCTCCGTAACCGTTGGCAGATACAGCTTGAAAACTTTTCGCCCGGACGGGCTTTGAATGAAGAAAACCCGGCCTTGTGACGTTCTGTATAAGCGTATCTTTTCACCTTTTATTGCGTACCGTTTATTGATAAATGTTAATAAATCGCTCTCCGCGATATAGCGTTTTGAAAATTCCATTATTCCGGCTCCTTTTCACTTAAAATTAATGAATGAAAAGCCAACCGGGTTGTCAGCGACAGAATTTACTCCATGCAATCGTCGCTAACAATCAAACGATTGGCTTTGCATGGAGTTCAGCTTCATGAGGATTTTTTTATAGGATATCCTAATCATACTTCCACCTTCCCACGTCATTTTAATGAAATTGAAGCGGATATTTCTTTTTGACATATTCGCTCCAACCGTAGCACTTCGGAATCCCCGGGAAGCGGCAAACGGACTATTCCACAAATGCTATTTGATAACAATAAAAATCAATATCGAACCTGTTTACTTCCCCACATTGTTCAAAGCCATTTTTCTCATACAAGGCCAATGCCGATGTGTTTGTTTTGGCTACTAAAATCCTTATACCATCAAAGCCTTGGTTTTTAGCTATTTCAAAACAATGCAGAAGTAAAAGTGTCCCGATACCATTTTTTTGCAACTCTGGGCGAACACCTATCCGTGCCAATTCACAAGGGTTTTTCGATTTCCATTCCAAATCACCCAATTCGTCAAAATTGCCTATTGACACAACGGCCACAATTTTATCCTGCTTTTTTAAAGCATAGAGCCAGCCGTTACTAATGTCATGTTCTGCCGTTTCTTTGTTGGGGTAATCCTCGTCCCATGTGCAACCGGGCGTACCTATTAAACTGCGGTATATACCAGCAATTTCGGGAATATCATCATGCGTGGCTGTAACTTGCGAATAGTACCATGAAGGCACTGGATTCCGCATATCATCAAACCAATTTAAGACGCATTTGACACTTTCGGGTTCGCCTTTTCCAACAAGGTCATCCAAAAATTCTAATGTGCTATAGGCCATATAATAAGACAATAGCCGAAAAAACTCCTGCGGCGGTTCACCCATAAAATAACCTTTAATTTGCCCCATATAAAAATGTGGGGATGAATTCAAATCATGAGGTGTCAGCCAAAATTCCCACCAAGGGTCTCCGAAATCTTTGTCGCCGGAAAGGTCAATGATTCCGATTTGGCCTTCGGGAGTAAGAATTAAATTTTCTGTATTCCAATCCCCGTGGGTGAAGGTTTGCGGACGGCTATCCAGCCAGCCTTGATTTTCCTTCAGATACCGTACCAATAAATCCACACCTTGCGAAATGCCTCGTTTATTACTGTAGGATTGGATTATCCTTTGCACATTGCGCTCGAAGCGTACCTTCCAAGGTTCGACTTCATTGTCTTGGTCTGGTGGTAAAGAATGTAATTTCCGCATCAACATGCCAGTTTTGATACCTGTCGAAAATTGTTCCGTAGAAGTCATGTTGGGTAAAGCATCAATCAAATCCTCGCCTTCAAGCCAAGTGAACAATTGATATGGTATGACATCTTCGCGGAAAGGCTCCGCGCTAATTGGTCGTGATACATTTATGCCGGATGCGGCGACATATTCATACATATTGGTGTCACTCTCAAACCAAGCGCAGGGTTCTGCATCCCAAATACGCAACATCTGTTTTTCGCCTTGTGTGGTTTCAATGTAAAACTTTTGCTCATGCGCCTTTGATAAACGCTCGGCCACAGCAATGTCCAATTTTTCGGATAACTTCTGGATAAGATTAGCATCTTCCGGCGTGAGATTGTTAAACTTTGTAGGTTTCATAACCGTACTCCTTTTATTTTATTTTGATGAAAATAATAAAAAAGTACGGCTGAGTCTGTCCGCAGATTATTGCGTTCTGCTCAGTACAGTCTGCGGCAGATTTCTCAACCATACTGAGCTGTTACTTCGAAGGTTCCTTATCATAAGTTCACCATCTTTCTTGATTATTTACCCTGTTTGCCTTCACATCCCTTATCGCCATCATCAGACAGGCAATGCATGGGTTTATTTGGTTGACAAAACATTGATATATCTTTGTACCACTGAAAAACTACTGTCATACTCACCATCACTGGGTTTGATTTCATTAAGTGGATTTAACGCTGTAACCAAGTTACGTTCGTCTTCCCAAATATATTTTATTTGAAAACCGGCTTCCGTAAGTTTGCAAAATATGTCAAGGAACAAATGACGAAACTCGCCATCCACTTCACCTGTGGTCATGTTTTCGTTACCATTTTCATCAATTCTTAGTGGCCCCCCAATATATGGAGAACTAATTCGGTATCCTACGCCGTCCCAACCGTCGATGTCGTTGTCATAGGATGCGGGGTGTGTAGCGGGGTTTATATGGTCTACATGGTACTTGCCGCCTTTTTTAAGCACACGAAATACTTCTTTATACACCAAAACAACGTCGGGAACAAAGCAAATGGAAATCGGTTGATGGACAATGTCAAAGGATTCGTCCTCAAAGACAGACAAATCGGTCATACTGCAAAGAACGGTCTTTACCGTATAACCGTAGTGGTTTGCCGCTTTTACGTCTGCATCCAACTGCCCCTGTGAAATATCAACAACAGTAACATCTGCGCCAAGCAATGAAAACATCGCTGACTGCTGTCCGCCACCAGAAGCCAAACAAAGTACCTTTTTACCCTTTATGTCGGCATATTCGTATTGGCGGATTTTCTTCAGTAATGGGTTATTGTTCTTTCCGTATTCCTCATCCCAACCCAGCAATTCACCCTTTGCGAATTGATTTAACAAATCAACATTTAAATTCAAATCGGGAATTGTATAATGCTCACCAGCTTCGACTTCATCTTCCCACATTTGCTGGTTCTTCTTGATAATATCTTGTAATTCATCCATTCCAAAATACCTCCATGTATTTTCAAAAACTATACCCCATACTCAGAACAATATAATTCTGCCGCGCCTCTGTCAATGTCACCGAACATATTAGGCTCGTCAAGGAATGCTCTCAGCTTTTCCAGTGTCACCCATTGAATTTCTACCGTTTTATCACCCTTTTCAAGCGGAATGCCTGTCGCTTCGCATTTGAAATGTACGCCGACCGATTTTCCACGTTGGCCTTTATACTCACCGGAATTAAATAGACCTCTCCCAAAATTAGCTTAACAGTTCAAAGTTGATAAAGCCACAAACTAAAGACATACGAACTAAATGCCTGCTTCTGCGATTGCGGTATCTGCTTGACAGACAGCGGAAAACTTT